>Ga0209516_1000041_pt1 | contig 47815 bp, 31 predicted proteins | sample Napbiome12C3dose_FD_187716 | JGI IMG/M metagenome (GOLD analysis project Ga0209516, IMG submission 187716) | Groundwater microbial communities from S. Glens Falls, New York, USA - Naphthalene biodegradation metagenome 12C3dose (SPAdes) (version 2) ... | reverse complement strand
TTGCTGTGGCGAATTGGAATAGCAACACTGTTTCGGTCTTTCGGAACACAGGCACAAGCGGGAGTGTCTCGTTTGCCGCGAAGGTGGATTTTACGACAGGGACATATCCCGAGAGTGTCGCCATTGGTGATGTAGATGGCGATGGGAAGCCCGATCTTGCTGTGGCGAACGGTGGTAGCAACACTGTTTCGGTCTTTCGGAACACAGGCACAAGCGGGAGTGTCTCGTTTGCCGCGAAGGTGGATTTTACGACAGGGTCATATCCCCGGAGTGTCGCCATTGGTGATGTTGATGGCGATGGCAAGCCCGATCTTGCTGTGGCGAATTACATTAGCAGCACAGTTTCGGTCTTTCGGAACACCGGCACAAGCGGGAGTGTCTCGTTTGCCGCGAAGGTGGATTTCACGACAGGGTCAGGTCCCTATAGTGTCGCCATTGGTGATGTTGATGGCGATGGCAAGCCCGATCTTGCTGTGGCGAATGTGAATAGCAGCACTGTTTCGGTCTTTCGGAACACCGGCACAAGCGGGAGTGTCTCGTTTGCAGCGAAGGTTGATTTTACGACAGGGTCAGGTCCCGTGAGTGTCGCCATTGGTGATGTAGATGGCGATGGCAAGCCCGATCTTGCTGTGGCGAATGACGGTAGTAGCACTGTTTCGGTCTTTCGGAACACCGGCACAAGCGGGAGTGTCTCGTTTGCAGCGAAGGTTGATTTTACGACAGGGACAGAGCCCCATAGTGTCGCCATTGGTGATGTAGATGGCGATGGGAAGCCCGATCTTGCTGTGGGGAATGCGAATAGCAGCACTGTTTCGGTCTTTCGGAATGCGGTGGGTGCGGCTCCTGTTGCGCCAACGCTTACTTCTCCAGCGAATGCGGTAACGAATCAGCCTACAACGCTCACTTTGAGTTGGAGTGCATCAACTGGGGCAACCTCTTATCGTTTGCAGGTCTCAACAAGCTCTGCCTTCACAACAACAGTCTTGGATGATTCCACAATTACAGCCACCTCTCGGCAGGTTGGACCGTTGGCAAACAACACGACCTACTACTGGCGGGTGAATGCGAAGAATGCGGGTGGGACGAGCGAGTATTCGAGCATCTTCAGTTTTACGACGGTTGCTCTTTCGGCTCCCACCATTACCGACTTCACTCCTAAGTCCGGTCCCATTGGCACAACCGTCACCATTACCGGCACTAACTTTAACACAACTGCCGCAAACAACATTGTCTACTTTGGCGCGGTGCGGGTCCCGCAAAGCGGGATGACTTCAGCCACTTCTACTTCGCTCAGTGTGACTGTCCCAACCGGAGCAACCTATGCGCCGATTACTGTCACCACAAATGGGCTAACAGCATACTCTCAAGCGCCGTTCATTGTCACATTCGCCGGCGGCGGCTCCATTACGGCAAGCTCCTTTGCTTCAAAGGTTGACTTCACGACGGGAACGACTCCATATAGTGTTGCCATGGGTGATCTGGATGGAGACGGTAAATCTGACTTAGTTGTTGCAAACATTGCCGGCAATACTGTTTCAGTCTTCAGGAACACAAGCGCTTCGGGTTCCATCACGACAAGCTCGTTTGCTGCAAAGGTTGACTTCGCGGCGGCAACCGGTCCGGATGGTGTGGTCATTGGCGATGTGGATGGAGACGGCAAACCGGACTTAGTTGTTACGAACTATAGCAGCAATACTGTTTCAGTCTTCAGGAATACAAGCACATCCGGCTCCATTACGTTTGCTACAAAGGTTGACTTCGCGACGGGAGTGACTCCACGCAGTGTTGCCATTGGAGATATAGATGGAGACGGCAAACCTGACTTAGCTGTTGCAAACGTCGGCAGCAATACGGTTTCAGTCTTCAGGAACACGAGCACTTCCGGCTCTATTACTTTTGCTTCAAAGGTTGACTTCACGACGGCGGGTTCACTTGGTGTTGCCATCGGTGATCTGGATGGAGACAGCAAGCCTGACTTAGTTGTTACAAACTATAACAGCAGTACTGTTTCAGTCTTCAGGAACACAAGCACTTCCGGCTCCATTATTGCAAGCTCCTTTGCTACAACGGTTGACTTCACTGCAGGATTCGGTCCGTGGAGTGTTGCCATAGGTGATGTGGATGGAGACAGCAGGCCTGACTTAGTTGTTGCAAACTATACCAGCAGTACTGTTTCAGTCTTCAGGAACACAAGCACTTCCGGCTTGATTACGGCAAGCTCCTTTGCTGCAAAGGTTGACTTCACAGCGGGAGGGCGTCCATTTGGTGTTGCCATTGGTGATGTAGATGGAGACGGTAAACCTGACTTAGCTGTTGCGAACTATACAAGCGGCACTGTTTCAGTCTTCAGGAACACAAGCACCTCTGGCTCCATTACGGCAAGCTCCTTTACTCCAAAGGTTGACTTTACGACGGGAGAGTCTCCACGCACTGTTGCAATAGGTGATCTGGATGGAGATGGCAAGCCCGATCTGACGGTGGTAAATGCAATTAGCGCAACTGTTTCGGTCTTACGGAATGCAATTCAATCATCCTCTCCATCAATAACTTCGTTTACTCCCAGTAGTGGTGCGGTTGGCACAACGGTTACAATTAAAGGAACAAACTTTAGTACAACACAAGGCACAAGCACAATTAAATTTGGTACTGTAACAGCAACACCGACAAGTTGGAGTGATACTTCGATTGTTGTTACAGTCCCTTCTGGAGTTTCGGGAGCAGTGACAATTTCTGTTACTGTGGGCGGACAAACTACAAACTCCGCAACGCAGTTTACGGTAACGACAACGTCTGCTCCAACAATTTCATCCTTTACTCCCAGCAACGGCGCAGTTGGCACAACCGTAACAATTACCGGAACAAATTTTGGTGCAACACAAGGCACAAGCAGTGTTAAATTCGGGACTATTACAGCAACGCCAACAAGTTGGAGCAATACACAAATTGTGGCTACGGTGCCGTCATCACTCACGGCGGGAAGTTACACAATTTCTGTAACGGTGAGTGGGCAAACCGTAAACTCAACTTCCCAATTCACAGTTGCAGCATCAAGCGATCCCATTGTTGGATTGTATAAACGATCAATGTCGTCGAGCATAACGAACACATATATTTATCGAATCATAGAAAAATTTGGTACTACATGGGCTTACGGAAATTCAGGGTTGATTGCTCAATCTACAGATGGATTTACCTCGACATGGACGATGTCCAACACAGGTATTTCATCTTCGGAAAATATTTTTGCACTTGATTTTGTTTCAACCACAACAGGATTTGCCGGAACAGGATCCGGGAAAATATATCGGACGACAAATGGGGGAAGTTCATGGACGTTGGTGTATAATAATACCTCGGTCACTGATTTTATCAATTATATCAAATTTTTTAATAGCACAACAGGGATTGCAGTGGGAGATGGAATATCTTCTTCTTCACCAATGGCTTTTCTTCTCACTACAGATGGAGGAACGTCTTGGTCAAATGTAAATTCATATATTGTCGGTACTTCACATCCGAATGGGTCACGATTTCCGACCAGCACGGCAGGTTTTTTAAGTGGGTACTCGACGATATCAGGAAAAACTTATCGTGGAATTTTTCGAACGACGAATTATGGATCTACTTGGTCATTTTATACTGTCGGAAATTCATCAAAGGATTCTGTGATAGGTGTTTCCGCAGTTGATTTCACATCCAGTTCTGCCGGTCTGGTTGTAAAAAATGATTCGACTGTCTGGAAAACTTCGAATGGGGGAGTAACCTGGACGAAGATCGGTGGTTTGCCCCGGATCGGTTATTCCATTTCTTATGTGCCCGGCACATCGCTGGCATATATTGTCGGACGGAATGGTTTGGTAGCTCAGGTAGATTATGCTAATAATACCATCGCTTCGATCCTCTTAGATGATACCAAGACATTCTATCAGGTGTATTTTTCATCGATATCAAGCGGATTTATTCCGGATTACAATCAGACGAGAAGTTATTTTTCAACGGTTACAATAAGTTCTCCATTATCAACTCCAAGTTTACTATCTCCCGGAAGTGGAACTTCTGTAAATCCTCAATTGGCAACATTACGATGGTCGAGTGTTTCGGGAGCAACGGTGTATGATGTTGAGGTTGGTTCTTATATTGGTTCTGTATTAAAGAGTCAGGTTTATTCAGTCAACGTAACAAGTAAAGATTTATCAAACGTAGCAAGTGGTGCTGTCTATCAGTGGCGCGTACGCGCACGGTCAACGACAAACTCAAGTGCATGGTCGTCATTGTCTAATTTTGTAACTTCATCTCAACAATCATTATCCGGTGTAGTGTCAGCGTCGTTCCCGTCATCGCCTAAATCATCAACGGATTATCGGCTTGTCACAATTCCGAGCGCTTCATCAATATCAGTGAGTGATATTCTTTCGGGTAGTCCGCCGAAGGACTTCCGGATGTATCGGGACAACGGAGGAGTACCGCCGAATCATCTGGATGAATTAAATGGCAGCAGTACGGTATCTTACGGTGAAGGTTTTTGGCTGCTGAAAAAGAACAATTTTGTGTTGAATACTACTCTTGATTTTCCATCACTGAATAATGGCAATGTTGTACTGTCACTTCGCACTGGTTGGAATATTATTGGAAATCCTTTTGCTGTTTCCGTGAAGTGGAGTGATGTGCTCGTAGCAAGCGGTTTAACATCCAATACTATGGCGTATTCATATCAAGGACAAAACGGGTTTATTCCTGCATCGGTTCTGGAACCGTTTGCTGGATATTATTATTTCAGCAATTCGGGTTCTCTTTCCATACCATTTCCCTTCTCACAAACACCTGATGCAACAGTTCAGGAACCTGTGCTGAAATTACATCTTGTGTACTCTTCTTCGTTGAATACCGATAAGGCGATGTTTGTCGGTGTCGATCCTTCCGCACGCGAAGGGTTTGATGATTTCGAGAGTCATAAACCACCAATCTTTGCAGATCAAGGATCGGTATGGTTCGATCGTCCTGAATGGGATGGAAAACACTCACGATTTGCCAGCGATATACGTCCTGCACTCGGCGATGGACAAACATGGGATTTTATCGTTCATCATCCGTCGAGCGAGGTTGCGCGACTGACTATTGAAGGTATCGACCAACTTCCCACAGGGTACAATGCTGTCTTTATCAATACACAGACGGGTGTGATGATGAAACCGGATTCAAAAAATGGAATCACGGTTTCTCCTCAGCAACAGTCAGTTCCGTTTTCACTCATCATCGGAAAACGGAATTACATAAAATCAAAAACTGAATCATTCGTACCGCAGCAATTTATTTTGCATCAAAATTATCCGAACCCGTTTAATCCAACTACTGCAATCCGTTTTGGAATTGTGGAAGATGCTCTGGTTCAGGTGAGAGTGTATGATCTGATTGGAAGGGAAATAGCAACGGTAGTAAACGATGCTATGATTACAGGCAACCACGAATTTACATTCAATGCAAAAGATTTAGCATCAGGAACGTACATCTATACTATGAAAGCAACGTCTCTTACCGACGGAAAAATTTTATTTTCATCAACGAAGAAAATGATTTTAATAAAATGAGTGCCGAGCGAAGCGACGAGGAATCTTGTCCCGCCTTGGCGGGATTAAAAGCGAGATTCCTCTCCGCCTGCGGCGGATCGGAATGACATTGATTTGATAGTTTTTGGAACCACCCTTATGATATTTACGCACAGAGGATACATTCAAGTGAAACAGTTCAATGAACAGCAAACGGCGTGGCAATTTGCACTAACACAAATGCTCAACAGCTTCCCGACATTGTCAGTGATGGGAGTGGCGGCGTATTAGAGTTGGTTAGTGAACAGTTCTTTGACAATCGGGAGCGGAAAGAGGGACAAGAATGTGTCGATTATTCCCAATGTTCAACTTGAAACATACGAAAAGGTTCCAACAGCAACGGGAACCCGATCGATCGATGCTTCGATAACCGGTAGAACGACACTGTATTATGTGTTTTTATAAACGCAGTTAACAATTTCTTAACATTCGCATAACGTTTAAATAATCAGACTTTTCTAAATTACTCACAATATAAGAGCACACAATTACTCACAATATAAGAGCACACAATGAAAAAATTTCTTTCTTTTCTTTTGGTATCATTAGTCATGAATGTTGCATTAGCACAGCTCCAGCTCAACGGTGCTGGCGCGACATTTCCATACGTGATCTACTCGAAATGGTTTGACGAGTATCAAAAGAAAACAGGCATTCAATTCAATTATCAGTCCATCGGCAGTGGCGGCGGGATCAAACAAGTGATTGAAGGTACGGTCGATTTTGGCGCCACCGATGGTCCGATGAAAGATGAACAACTTGCAGAAGCAAAGGCAAAACAGGGAACAGATGTACTGCACATTCCCACCGTTATGGGCGCCGTGGTGGCAATGTATAACGTCCCCGAGATCGGAACCGATCTCAAACTTACCCCCGATGTGCTGGCAGAGATCTTCTTGGGAAAGATCACCAAATGGAATGATGCGAAAATCGCCGCATCAAATACGGGAAGGACCCTTCCGGATAAAGCGATCGTCGTTGTTCACCGTTCCGACGGAAGCGGCACGACGTACATCTTTGTCGATTACCTGTCGAAGGTCAGCGATGAATGGAAATCCAAGGTCGGAGTCGGAACGTCGGTGAACTGGCCCATCGGTCTCGGTGGAAAAGGGAACGAAGGCGTAGCCGGACAGGTAAAACAGATCGAAGGTTCAATCGGTTATGTTGAATTGGCGTATGCTGTGATGAACAATCTTCCTTATGCCTCATTAAAGAACAAAGCGGGAAATTTTGTTTCTCCGTCGTTGGAATCGGTCACTGCCGCGGCGATGAATGAAGCAAAAAAAATGCCGGAGGATCTGCGTGTGTCGATCACCGATGCGGGAGGAAAAGATTCTTATCCGATCAGCGGGTTTACCTGGCTGCTGGTGTATAAAGATCAAAAAGATGAGGTAAAAGCAAAAGCAATAGTGAATTTTTTGAGATGGGCATTCAAAGAAGGTCAGGCTTTTGCGCCTGGATTATATTATGCTCCGTTGCCGAAAGAAGTGATCACCTTAAACGAAAAGAAAATTGCATCCATCACCTACAAAGGCAAACCGATTAAGTAATTCGTAAGGAGTTGTTGTTTTATCAATGGATGTTATTCAAGGTATACAAACAGTCGTATCGCCGAAAATTGTTTCACGAAATTTCGGCGATACGGTTTTTAAATATCTGAGTCAATTTTTTGCTTTTCTTATCCTCCTTCTTATCGTCTTGATGGCGTACGAAATGTACGCATCATCCTCTCTTTCAATACAGAAATTTGGCTGGAGCTTTTTAACAAGCACGGAATGGGATCCGGTGGCGGATCAGTACGGTGCGCTTCCATTCATTTATGGAACGCTGATGTCGTCTTTGATTGCATTGGTGATAGCAGTACCGATTGGAGTGGGGATCGCAATATTCCTCGTGGAACTTGCACCGAAATGGCTTGAACGCCCGTTCTCCTTTATTGTTGAATTGCTTGCAGGCATTCCGAGTATTGTTTATGGTTTGTGGGGTTTCTTTGTAATGGTGCCGTGGATCCGTACGACGGTTGAACCATTCTTGAGCAGACACTTGGGATCGTTTCCCTTGTTCGAAGGTGCACCGTATGGCGTGGGAATGTTGGCTGCGGGTGTGATTCTATCGATCATGATTCTTCCGATCATCTCATCGATCTCACGCGATGTCTTAAAAGCTGTTCCGGTTTCGCAAAAAGAAGCGGCATTGGCACTGGGATCAACACGATGGGAAGCAACAAGAATCGCGCTCAGTTACTCCCGGTCAGGAATCATCGGGGCAACAATTCTCGGACTTGGACGCGCATTGGGTGAAACAATGGCTGTTACAATGGTTATCGGAAATCGTCCGGTCATCAAAGCATCATTATTTGAACCCGGGTACACAATGGCAAGCGTTCTCGCAAATGAATTTACCGAAGCGACAACGGAAATGTATATCAGCGCGTTAATCGAAATTGCACTGGTCTTGTTTGTGGTTACATTGCTTGTTAATACCGTTGCCCGGTTGTTGGTATGGAGTTTTACCCGCAATGCGGATGCCGGCGGCAGGCTGTAAAATTATGGAAAATTTTTTCTTCTATTATAGAAAATATAAGAGTTATGTGATGTACGGACTGTGCATCCTCAGCGCACTGATCGCATTGATCCCGCTGTTGCTCATCTTTTACCATACGATATCACTTGGAGTTTCAGCGCTCAATGTTGATTTCTTCACTAAACTGCCGAAACCTGTCGGCGAGCCTGGCGGCGGACTTGCCAATGCCATCATCGGAACTATCATTCTCGTCGGACTTGGCAGTATCGTAGGTCTGCCCGTTGGTGTTTTTGCCGGAGTGTATCTTTCGGAATTCGGCAACAATAAATTTGCGACTATTATCCGTTTTCTGACCGATGTGTTGAATGGCGTTCCGTCGATCGTGATCGGTGTTGTTGCTTATACGATTGTCGTACTGCCGATGAAACATTTTTCTGCCTACGCAGGAGGATTTGCTCTCGGCATTTTAATGATCCCCATTGTAACGCGGACTACAGAAGAAATGTTGAAAACAGTCCCCAATTCGTACCGTGAAGCAGCTCTGGCGCTTGGGATTCCGCAGTGGAAAGCCACACTTCGCATTATTATTCCCGTGGCATTGGGCGGAATCGTCACCGGCATCATGCTTGCCATTGCACGCGCGGCGGGAGAAACGGCGCCGTTGTTATTTACTGCGCTTAATAACCGTTTCTGGCACACGACGCTTGATCAGCCGATCGCTTCGCTCACCGTCTTCATCTATAATTACGGCGTTTCACCTTTTGAAGATTGGATAGCACAGGCATGGGCCGGCGCATTGGTGTTGATCCTGTTGATTTTATTATTAAGTATTGCGGTGCGAATTGTGACACGTCAACGTTATTAAGGCAAAAAAACATGGAAGATGTTCTCGAAAAAAAAGATATTGAGTTCAAGACCGTTACCCCCAATACGAATGTCACCAGTGCTATGATCGAACAACCAAAGGCAATTAAAATCAAAGCCGAGTCGGTGAATTGTTTCTTTGGAAAAGTTCACGCATTGAAGAATATTTCGTTGACGATACCGGAACACAGTGTTGTTGCAATCATCGGACCTTCCGGTTGCGGTAAATCGACCTTTCTTCGCTCGATCAATCGGATGCATGAATTGGTACCCGACAGCCGCATCACCGGGAAATTAACATTGGATGGAAGCGATATTTATGCCATGGATGCCGTCGTGGTACGAAAACGTATCGGTATGGTATTTCAGAAGCCCAATCCTTTTCCGACCATGTCGATCTTTGATAACGTAGCCGCTGGGTTGCGAATGAACGGATTCCGTGACAAGAAGAAGATAACCGACATCGTTGAAAAAAGTCTACACCAAGCCGCCTTGTGGAATGAAGTGAAGGACTCTCTCTCCAAAAGCGGCGTGAGCCTTTCCGTGGGACAGCAACAACGATTATGTATTGCCCGAACACTCGCCGTCAGTCCCGAAGTAATCTTGATGGATGAACCGGCAAGCGCATTGGATCCGATCTCTACCACAAAGATCGAAGAATTGGTGTACGAGTTGAAAAGCAAATACACCATTGTTATCGTAACGCATAATATGCAGCAAGCGGCGCGCGTCAGCGATTACACCGCATTTTTCTATATGGGAGAATTGATCGAAGTCGATGTGACCAAACAGATTTTCACCGCACCGTCCAAGAAACAGACGGAAGATTATATTACCGGACGTTTCGGGTAATTTTTTGGCGGGAAGAATCCTTCGACGCTCACGCCTGCGGCGTGATTGCTCAGGATGACCGGAAAACCATACATTCATTCTGAGCGAGCGAAGCGAGTCGAAGAATGAAGTTGTATTCAAAATGTAAAGAAGGGAAAGAATTATGCAACGACATTTTCAACGAGATTTAGAACAACTCAAAGCGAATGTAGTAAAGATGGGAAGCATCGTCGAGCAGAATTTGAGCGACGCGCTTGATGCCGTTCTCAAACAAAATGCCGACATCGCAAAAAAAGTGATCACATCGGACGGGAAAGTCAATTCGTTTGAAATTGAAATTGATAACGGCGTTGTTGATCTGCTTGCGCTGCAACAACCGGTGGCAACCGATCTTCGATTGATCCTTGCGATCCAGAAGATCAATAACGATCTCGAACGCATCGGTGACCACGCCGTGAATATCGCCGAGTCTGCCCTTGGACTCATTGAATCCCCTCAGAGCGAACCGTTACTCGAAATTCCAAGTATGGCAATAATAGCGAAAGAAATGTTTCAGCAGGCGCTTGATAGTTTTATTCATCTCAATCCTCAACAAGCACAGCTTGTATTAGAAAGTGATGACAGGATAGATACGCTCAACCGAGAGATGGTTTCAGAAGTGATCAAACTCATTAAGACCGACCAACGCAGTGCAGAAGGATATTTACAACTTCTTCGTATCAGTAGGAACCTCGAACGTATTGCCGATCTGACAACGAATATTGCGGAAGAAGTGATCTTCCATACGCAGGCAAGAGTGGTGAAACATCACGCGGAAGAAGAAAAACAAAAGTAGCTGAGAAAAAAATGTGGAAAAAAATGAAAGGCGAACAGATGTTCGCCTTTTTTTGTGAATATGATGACGTTCTAATTAGGGTTCACTGAAAAAGTAACTAAGAGTAAAAGTCATTGCGAGTCCCGATAAATCGGGACGAAGCAATCCCCCAAAAATTATTAGAAGAATTGTGCTGCTATACTGCATCACGTACAGCGGGACTTCGTCATTCCGATAAAAAGCACCTGCCTGACGGCAGGCAAGGAGTTCAGCATGACGATGACTCTTGTTGATTCGTGTTTATGAAATTAGGGCACTACCTCTTTTTAGATTTTCTTGCATTGCGAAAGGTTACTTTGCATTTTTATTTATCAAATGCCCGGGTGGTGAAATTGGTAGACACGCAGGTCTCAGAAGCCTGTGGCCTTAACAGCCGTGCTGGTTCAAGTCCAGTCTCGGGCACATTCCTTCTTCAACTTCACACTTTCCCATCACACTTAATTACGCAAACGTTAAGATAATATTGTAATTCCAGATAATATAAAAATTTAATGAATCACATCAACGTAAGCCCGCCAACCGCAGACATGCCTCGAGAAATTCTTTCGATTGAACGTGCGGTAGCAGCAGAAAGAAATAAAGAAAGTAAAAGATAGACAAAGGAGTAGATTGGAATTACAAAACAGGTTTGTTTAAAACTAATTATGATTCTGAAAATACCAAGACATTGCTAATATCTGACAGCGATTTTTTTGCTAATTTTATTCTGTTGAATTGCTGGTGTTGAATAAATGGCGGTATTCTTAATTCAATTTTTTCTTCTGTTATGGCAAATAGATTAAACTTTTGTTGTGCAGTGTGAGAAGGAATAATCGTCCCGCCCGCATTAAAACATTTTATTCCGCGATGTTCATACTCATCATTTTGGTGAACATGACCATGAAGTATTGCTTCAACGCCGGCTTGGTGAAATAATTTAAGCAGTCTTTTTTTCTTTCTCAGTTTCATCGTTGTTGCTTCAATCGCTCGCCATAAACGTTCCAATGTCGATCTGCACTGTTTGAGAGAAAGTTCGTGAAAGTGGTGATGAACAATGATAAATATTTTTTTATGTTCAAGTATCGGACTTTGCAGGATAGATTTGAGCAGCTCAAATTGTTTGTCATCAATCGCGCCATTCGATCCGAGTGGATTTTTTGTTGCACTCCATCTCGCTATGGAATTCAATCCGACAAAAGCAACATTTCCAAATATTTTTACAAATGGAAAAAAAGAATCCTTTGAAAAAAATCTTGAACCGATAAAAGTTTCCTTTGCTGCATTAAAAAAATCTTTGATTTTTGAATCATAATCCGTCGTTTTACACATCGCAGGAAATTCTACAACATCCTCAGCATAATATGGTCCGCCAAAGATATCGTGATTACCTATTACCACAGTCAGTTTTTTACTGTTCAATAGATCATATTCCTTCAATATCTCCCTGAAATGTTCAAATTCTTTTTTCTTTCCCTGATTTGTGATGTCGCCTGTGATAACAATGTGATCAACTTCGAATGATTCACATTGCGAAAGTAAAGAACGAAATAATTCACTTCGTTCCGGAAAATAATCAGGACTAAGATGGAGATCGGACAGATGAGCGATCTTAAATTCTTTTTGAGCCATATAATTTATGAAGTATGATTGCATGCAAACATACTCATCCTGCCTCATATTAATGTTATTACGTTATTACGTTTGTGTTAAATACTTACACTCCAGATAAAGAAAAATTTCGTTTAATCTTTACGGTAAAATTAACTAATACTTAACATTGGGTTTATATAAATTTTACGTCGTAATGTTATTTTATTATGATGAAAATAACCTCAATGGAAAAAATAATCATCGGTGAATTAACAATTGACCCGGAACGATTTCTTGTTTATCGAAATGACCGTGCCATTTCTCTCACCAAAACCGAGTTCTATATTTTATATCTACTGATGAGTAATTATGGCAAGATTCACTCCCGAGAGTTCATTCATCAATTTGTTTTGGGAAAAGAAAATCTTGGTAGCCCACGCACTATTGATGTGCATATAAGCAACATTCGGAAAAAAATTGGCAGGGTAAATGAGAAGGATGTTATTACAGTTATTAGGGGCGTAGGATATAAACTCAACTGAATCCTAATTAGTTTTTGCTGAAAAACTCGGAAACCCTTCGCCAGCCCGCTAGAGACATGGACGATAACCCCGGTTTTGCGGTAAATGAGTTCACTAGATCAACATTTTTATTCTGAAAACGATACACAAGCAACTTTTCCTCCACGTCTCTAACCTGCCTTGCCCGCTCGACAACATCGGGCGAGCCGTCAGGCAGGCTTTCTGGCGAAGGGTTTTTATTTCAAACACTTTTTGCGTAGGCATGCTTCGCATCAGTGAGAACTAATTACTTTCGTTAAGTCAACGTTAAGAATATATTACCGAAGATTAAAGCAAGAATAATCATTACGTAACATAAAGTTAACACTGAATGCCGAATTTGTGTCATCTACCTTAGAACAATAACTCTAAAAAGGCGCAAAATGAAAACAACATTCTTTTTTTTAATTCTCATTTCGCTTATTACACCCCTTTTCTTTTCACAAAATCTAAGTGCACTTGATAAAATTGGAACAAAGCAAGAACATGGCGGCAGACTCATTGGAAAAATTTTCGATGAAAAGTCTGGCGAAGATTTGATCGGTGCCAGCGTGTATCTTGTCGGAACAAAGTTTGGTTCAGCGGGGATATTGAAGGAACATATTCCATTAAAAAAATTCCTGCCGGTGTGTATGATATTCGTGTGTCGTTTTTGGGATATATAACACGAATTATTTCACACGTGGAAATTACATTGAGCGAACAAAAAAAACTTGATATAAGTTTGAGTGAAGATCAAGGAGTCGTGCAGCAAGAAGTTGTCATCAGCGCAAGCGCAATAAAATCCGGCGAAGGTGCGATTCTTGCTGAGCGAAAGAAGGCAGCGTCTATCGGAGACGGTATAAGTTCCGAACAAATGAAACGTGCACCCGATGCAACGTCGGGTGATGCATTGAAGCGTGTTCCCGGCGTGACGATTGTTGATAATAAATTTGTGTACGTACGCGGAACGAGTGAACGATACAGCAACACAACATTGGACGGAACTGCGATCTCCGGCTCTGAACCTGAAAAAAAATCGTTCTCATTCGATATGTTTCCTTCAAATCTTTTGGAAAATATCGTTATTGCAAAAACATTTACTCCGGATGTTCCGGGAGATTTTGCGGGAGGAAATGTTCAATTAAGCACAGTTGAATTTCCGGAATACTTCACTGTACGAGTTGGTGTGAGCGGCGGTTACAATACTGAAACTACGTCCAAAGATTTTCAATCGTACAATGGCGGGAAACGCGATTGGCTTGGTATGGATGATGGCACACGCACTATTCCAAACAGTGTGCCGGCTGATTTAGCAAAAGCAACGCTGACTCCCACGCAGTTGCAGGATATTGGACGTTCATTCCAGAATAATTGGCAAACAAACATTGACGTCAAGGCACCGCTCAATTCCGGTTTTGACATATCCATTGGTAACGGTTTCGATACATTTGACGAAAGCCAATTCGGGTTCATTGCTGCGTTGACATATAAAAATAGCTACAATCGCTCGATCATTGATCGGAACGATTACGATTTCGACAAGCCAAAATTTGAATACATCGGATACAAAACAAATTATTCAGTCTTGTGGGGAGGCATAGCTAACTTGAGTTACAAGTTCGATTCTTTCAACAAAATCTCTCTGAAAAACGTTTACAATCGCAATGCGGACGATGAAGTAAGTTATCTTGCCGGTGTTGATTACGATTCTCCTTACGACAGACAAACGACTGCAATCCGTTATGTTGAACGTGAAGTATATTCAGCGCAACTTGGGGGTGATCACGTTTTTACAGGATTAAACGGAATGAAATTTCAATGGTGCGTTTCCAACTCAGAATCGAACAGAAATGAACCCGATTACCGGCGCTACAGTTATGTACGCGATGCGGGAACAACCGATCCATTCAGAATATTAATGGATTATCAAGCATCATTAAAAAACGGCGGACGATATTATTCAACATTAAAGGATATTGTGCGTAATTATGCCACCGATATTATCATGCCGTTCGGAAGTATGCGCGTAAAACTCGGAGGTCTGTTTGAAGATAAAGACCGAAGTTTTAATTCACGCTTACTTGGTTTTGTTTATCCGGCTCAAAACTTTGATTTCAATTTATTCTACTACAGTATTGATTCGCTTTTTGCACCGCAAAACATCAAACAGAATGGATTTCATGTTGCAGAATATAGCAGCGGCTTTAACAACTACACCGCGGGACAAGCAACGGCATCATATTACGCAATGCTTGATGTTCCTTTTGTAGCACTCGATCAAAACTTTCGATTTATCGGCGGTGCGCGCGTGGAAAATGTTGATCAACGAATCGCTTCAAAAGATTTTTCCGGAACAACGCCTATCGAAGGCGGCACAAAAAAAATTGATGTTCTTCCTTCGGTAAATCTAATGTGGATCGTAACGGAAATTACCAATATCCGCTTGGCATACAGCAATACTGTCAATCGCCCTGAATTGCGTGAACTTGCACCGTTTACGTATTACGACTTTAATACGCAAACATCCGTGTACGGTAATCCCGGATTACAACGTGCACTGATAAAAAATTATGATATTCGTTTTGAAATTTTTCCGCGTGCGGGTGAAATTGTTTCGTTCAGTCTATTTTACAAAGATATGCAGGATGCTATTGAACTTGCATCCGTTCCGGGAAGCGCACTCGGCGCGGATAGAACGTACGTGAACGCAAGTAAAGCAAAAAATTACGGATACGAAATTGAGTTCAGACAAGGATTAGGTCTGTTCACAGATTATCTTTCCAACTTTGCTATGACCGGAAATTATGCTCAGGTAAAATCAAGTGTTGATGTGTTGAATTCAGGTATTGGAATCGGCAAAACTGATCGCCCTCTGCAAGGTCAATCCCCATACATGATAAATCTTGGATTGTTCTACTCGTTGAGCGATTACGGATTCAACGCATCGTTGATGTACAATAAATTCGGCGGACGCATTTTGGAATTGGCGACACAATATACAGAGGACATTAAAGAACAGCCGCGAAATTTGTTTGATCTTACATTGACAAAATCTATTACGCAAAATCTTGAAGCAAAATTTGCAGCAAAAGATATTTTCAGTGAAGCACAAGTATTTAAAATTGCAGATAAAATTGCTCGCAAAAACACAATGGGAACAACATACTCCCTCAGTTTTTCTTACAAGTTGTAATCCTCCACAATAATCTTGTCTCTACGAGCCGTAGGCAAAGTTCTTAACCTTGAAAGGTTTCATATTTAGTTCTCGCTGAAATACTCCCGATAAAGAGTCGTTGCGAGGAATTCCGATGCTTTTTATCGGAATGACGAAGCAATCTCCTAATAATTTTTGGGGATTGCTTCGCTTCGCTCGCAATGACATTTACTCTTCGTTACTTTTTCAGTGAGAACTATTTGTTTCTACACTTTAAAGTTTCATAACGCTGTCTTAACCATCCCATAATTTTCAGGTAATACTCCTTCGTTAATTTTGCAGTGCATAGATTTACCACCACTCGAGATAATCGTTTTCACTACTAACTCATATTTCATTTTACACAAAGGAGAAACACAATGAAAAAAACAATACGCCTAGCCGTAATTGTCGTAATAGCATTCGTGATGAACAATGTTTCGTTCGCTCAAGTTGTTGAGTTGAAAGATTCCATCACAACCGATCTGAAACTTGATTCTACTAAACAATATTTGCTGAAAGGATTTTTCAAAGTAAAATCCGGCGCAAAGATTACTATTCCGGCAGGAACGGTGATTTACGGAGACAAAAATTCCAAAGGTTCTCTCATCATTGAACGCGGCGCAAAAATCTATGCAAATGGTACCGCTACTCATCCAATCGTTTTCACATCTGCAAGCGCACCTGGCGCGCGCGTAACGGGCGATTGGGGCGGAATTTTGATCGGCGGTAATGCTTCTATTAATGTTCCCGGTGGTGTTGGTACGTTTGAAGGCGGCGTTGCAACACAATACGGCGGCGGTGCATCACCAAATGATGATGATTCTTCAGGCGTGCTTCGTTACGTTCGTATTGAATATTCAGGAGTTCCCTTCGTGCCGAATTCCGAGATCAATGGTTTAACAATGGGGGGCGTTGGCCGCAAAACTGTCATCGAATACATTATGATTACCGAAAACGGCGACGATTCGTTCGAATGGTTTGGCGGAACGGTGAACGGAAAATATCTTATCTCCAACAAACCTGTTGATGATGATTTCGATACCGATTTCGGTTTCCGTGGTAAAATTCAATATGCCATCGCGCTTCGCAATCCTTCGGTTGCCGACGTTTCAGGCAGCCACGCAATGGAAGCGGATAATGACGGAACAGGTTCACTCAACACTCCGCGTTCCAATCCAACAATTTCCAATGCAACATTCGTTGGTCCGATGCAAACGACCGCTGCAACCGGTTTCAATCCGAACTTCAAACGCGGAAGTCACTGGAGACGTTCAACACAATACGGTTTGCACAACTCTATCGTGATGGGTTGGCCTGTTGGTATCTTTATTGATGGAAAAAACACGACAACGGCTGCGCAAGGCGATACGCTGACGCTTCGAAATACGATTATGGCGGGGAACAAAAAACAATTCGATACGACATCGTCCAATGGCACATTCGATATCAACGCGTGGGCAAATGATGCAAGCAAAGGCAACACTCTTCTTGCAGAACCTGCCGATGCAATGCTCGAAGATGCGTTCAACCAAAATGCTCCGAACTTTTTACCGAAAGCCGGTTCGCCGGCATTGAGCGGTGCAAGTTTCACACATCCGCGCGTTGCTGATTCGTACTTTACGCAAACGACATTCAGAGGCGCAATGGGTGCAAATGATTGGACAAAAGGTTGGGCTGTGTGGAATCCGCAGACAATTGTTTATACTTCTCCTTACACCGTAACAAGCGTTCGTGAAATTGCAGAAGTAGGAACGCCGAACAACTATTCGCTTTCACAAAACTATCCGAATCCATTTAATCCATCGACAACAATCAATTATCAATTACCAACAAACAGTCACGTTACAATAAAAGTGTACGATGTGCTGGGAAAAGAAGTGGCAACACTAGTTGATGAAGTAAAAGAAGCGGGAAGTTACGAAGTGAAGTTTTTCGCCGAAGGCGGATACGCCTCTGGCAGAGATGCGTCAAAACTGAGCAGTGGAATTTATTTTTATCAACTAAAAGCCCACCAAACAGACGGCGGGCAAGCCGGAAAATTTTATTCCATAAAAAAAATGTTAATGATAAAATGATGCGTATGCATCCTTCGGATGAAATCATTTTATCAGAAATCCCGCCGTTGCGCGTTTTTTGCGTCCCGATGTGCCGCTGTTCGGCATCCCGTACGGCGGGATTTTGTAGCAGGGTATGGCGGGGACGCCGATAAAATAGTCTGTTAAATATTTCAATGGTTGCTGTCAATAAACTCAACACAATCAAATCAATGCAACTGTTGAAATTTTAGCGATTCTTCCTCCACAATCATAAACGCCTGTAGAATAATTCATCGTTCATCAGGCGTTTGTTTTTTCTACGTTTTCGCTTCACAATTTCTCTGCTCTAACTCCATATAGATCAAATCATTATAACCCCAGCGTTTTTTCTCCTGTTCTACTTTTGTGGCACGACGATTGCCACTATATAAGATGTCAACGAACCCAGATTAGAAAGGAGCCAACAATGACCGTACTATTTTTCATATCGACCATCATAGTCTTTTTGACTATCGATTATTTTGTCCGCCGGAACAAAAACGCGGTGGCCCTACCACATACCGCACCGCAGCGTGCATTCGCCATGAGAACGCCTGCCGGAATTTTCTTCACAAAATCTCACACATGGCTCAGTTTATTCCCTTCCGGGAAAGTGCAACTTGGCATTGATGATTTTCTCTCGCGAATGTTCAATCGTCCCGAGATCGTCCTGTTAAAGAATAACGGTGAAGCAGTTAAGAAAGGCGAAGCAATTCTTCAACTGAAACAAGAAGGAAAAGAAGTGATCGTTCGCTCGCCGATCGAAGGTGTTGTTGAACACACGAATCTTGAACTTGCAAAAAAACCAACGCTGCTAAATGATGCACTCTTCAGTGAAGGATGGGCATATACGATCCAGCCTGCACGCACGACCGATCTTCGGGCATTCTACCTTGGCGACGATACGCGTGTGTGGCTGAAAGAGGAAATGGGCAGACTCCGCGATTTCTTCGCGCGAATGACCGCACCGGTGCCTGCTTTTATGCAAGACGGCGGTGAAGTAACAAACGGAGCGATCAAAAATCTCAACGCAGAACAATGCAAGAAATTCGAAAATGAATTTCTTGGTGTCGAGTAATTTCGGAGGATGTCATGGTAAAGAAAAAAGCTCTTTTAATCGATATTACGCTCTGCGTCGGATGCAACGCATGCCAAACCGCATGCAAAGAAGCCAACAAACTTTCCGGTGATGAAGAAAAATCTTTATCACCAACCGCGTATACAGCATTGCAGGAATATGATGGCGTCTTTGTTCGCCGTATGTGTCAGCATTGCGATGAGCCGACCTGTGTTTCCGTATGTCCGGTCGGCGCGTTTACTAAAACCGCTGAAGGATCAGTGTTATATGACGAAACAAAATGCATTGGTTGCCGATATTGCATGCAGGCGTGCCCATTTCAAGTTCCGCGATATGAATGGAGCAGCACATATCCGCGTGTGCAGAAATGCGTGCTGTGCCACGATCTCGTGAAACAAGGATTGCCGACGGCATGTTCCGAAGTTTGTCCGACCGGTGCAACTAAATTCGGAGACCGCGATGATCTTTTAAAAGAAGCGTATGAACGTATTGCCGCCGAACCGGAAAAGTATGTCCACAAGATCTATGGACAGAACGAAGTGGGGGGAACATCGGTGCTCTATCTGTCGTCGGTTCCGTTCGAAGAACTTGGTTTCCATACGCAATTACAATCGACTCCGCTGCCGCAATTGACCTGGAATGCGCTGTCGAAGATTCCGGGTATCGTCTCGGTGGGCGGTGTGCTGTTGGTCGGTATTTACTGGATCACAAGCAGGCGTCAGGAAGTGCGTGAATACGAAGCCAAAATGCGCGAAGTAAAAAGGACCGGTAACGGAAATTCATCTTCTCCACATGCTCATCAATAGGTAACAACAATGAAAAAATATCTTTCAACATTGAGTTTCTGGAAAATCGCGGCGGTGGTTTTTCTTTCCGTCGGTGCGTATTCGACCTTTGTTCGGTTCTTCTACGGACTTGGTGCATCCACAAATCTGAATGACCAATTTCCATGGGGAGTCTGGATCGGGTTCGATATTCTCTGCGGTGTGGGATTAGCCGCAGGTGGTTTTACGGTTGCTGCGATCGTCTATATTTTTAACATCAAACGATTTGAGCCGATCATTCGCCCCACAATTTTAACAGCGTTTTTGGGATATGTGCTCGTGATCGTCGGGTTGATGTACGATCTCGGCAGACCGCTTCAGATCTGGCATGCAATCATCATGTGGAATCCTCGCTCGGTGATGTTCGAAGTTGCATGGTGCGTGATGCTCTATACGACGGTGCTTGCGTTGGAATTTTCGCCGGTCATTTTGGAGCGATTCAAAATGACGAAGACGATCAACATCGTAAAAAAGATCAGCATACCGCTGATTATTACCGGTGTGCTGCTCTCCACGCTCCATCAATCGTCACTCGGTTCGATGTATCTCATCATTCCGGAAAAAATGTATCCGCTCTGGTATTCGGCGGACATGCCAATCTTCTTCTACATTTCGGCGATCACGGCGGGATGCGCAATGGTGATCTTCGAATCGTTCCTGAGCAGCCGTGCCTTCAAACGCGGATTGGAAATGCATCTGTTAAGCGAGATAGCACGGGTCTGCGTTGTGATGATCGCCGTTTACGCAACAATGAAAATCGTTGATCTTATGGACCGCAAAGTGCTGTCGATGCTGTTCGTGCCGCGGATAGAGACATACATGTATTGGCTCGAAACGATCGTCGGCATCATCGTTCCGCTGGCATTATTGTCGCGCGAAAAAATCCGGCAAAGTTCGAACGGATTGTTCGTCAGCGCGGTGTTCATTGTTCTGGGATTCGTTCTCAACAGAATGAACATCAGCATCACGGCGCTCGAAGCGTGGTCCGGTACGTTTTATTTTCCGTCGTTCACGGAAATTTCCATTACAATATCAATCGTGACGATGGGCTTTATCGCATTTTATTATATCGCGAAGTACTTCCCGGTGTTTGTGGATGAACACGAACATGCTGCACCAAAGAAGGTTCCGACCGTTGTGTATTCCTGGGATGAAGACTTGAAAAAAGTTTCCACTCTCGCATAATCGGTCACCTTCACCGTTAGGAAAGGGAGAACGCCATGGCAACGACACATCAGATTATACCGGAACACGAACAGCAATGCGTGTGGATGGATGCCGGATTGGTGAACTACAAGTTATGCGACAAAAATTTCGATTGTGAAACGTGTCCGTTCGATACGATCATGCGGACACAATACAAAACATTTGCCGAGCGCGCATGCGAACAACAATCATTTGCCGATGCAAGCGCGATGGCGCGTCCGGATAATACGGTCTTTGAAGAAGTGATCGAACATCTGCTTGCCGAACTCAGATCGATCACGCTGCCGGACGACCGGATTTATTATTCAACGCATACGTGGGTGCAGAGGATGAACGACGGTTCGTGCCGTATCGGCATCGATGGATTTATCGCAAAACTTCTGCATCCCATTGTCGGCGTTGCCGCCATTCAAGCACCTTCCCGCGTGGCGCACGGCGATCCGTATGCGTGGCTTATCCGCGACGATGAAACTTTTGTGCTGCATAACCCGATCTCGGGATATGCGTCCAAAACGAACACATCGCTGACCGTGAAGTCCTCGTTATTAACCAACGATCCGTACAACGAAGGGTGGCTGATGCATATCATTCCTTCCTGCGGTAAAGAGCATGATTCATCGAAATTTTATACCCCCGAAGAATATCGCAACGAGCTTTTGGTGGACATCGAAAAAATATCGACCGTGCTGAATTCTGCCGTAAAGAAAAACCGGTCCGCTGTCGGTTCCACGATGTATGACGGCGGCGCCCGTATAGAAACTATCGAACAATTCATCGGTGAAAAACGTTACACGCAATTGCTTTCAAGACTGATTCATCCGCATTAAAGACATTTTTGCTTGTTATTCATTACAAATCACGGTACCTTTTTGCAGTCTCCTTCGTATACCAAAAAGAAAGCGTGATGGCTTTCTTTACATATGAAACTCACTCGTTTACTTGCCTTCCGTCTGCTCGCCGGTATTTTCATCGTGATGGTGGTTGGAATTACTGCCCTGACAATATTTCTGTTGAATCTTCAAACAGAGCGGTACACCAATTATTTTGTCGACACGGCAATGCGTGTCAGCGATATTATCAAACGCTCCACCAATTACAGCATGCTGCTAAATCGTCGTGAAGATATTTACAACACCATCAAAACCATCGGCAACGAACCCGGCATCAAAGGGATCCGCATCTACAATAAAACGGGAGGGATCTCTTTTTCCACAGTCGACAACGAGATCGGCAGTACCGTTGATATGAAAGCCGAAGCCTGCATTGCCTGCCACACCACGGGAAACAGCCATACGGTGTCGCCGATGAATCCGCAGCTTCTTCGATATTTTAAAACGGCGAAAGGGAATCGTGTTCTTGCCGTCATTACGCCGATCAAAAATCAACCGGGATGTTCCACGGCGGATTGTCATGCACATTTGCCCTCGCAAACGATTCTCGGTGTACTGGATGTGATGATCCCGCTAAAGGATCTCGATCAGGATACTGCCGAATTTCAGCGGTTGTATGTGTTGGGGGGATTGCTGGTGCTGTGTGTGGTGACCTGTTTTTCCGGAATATTTCTCTGGCGGATGGTGAATCTTCCCGTAAGACGTTTGACCGAAGGGACGGAAGAAGTGATGAAAGGGAATCTCGATCACACGATAGATGTGCAAACGCACGACGAGATCGGTTCGCTGACGAAATCGTTCAACCATATGACGAAGAAGCTGAAACAAACTCAGGAAGAATTGCACCAGCTCAATCAAACACTGGAAGGGAGGATACAAAAAAAGACCGAAGAACTGCGTCGCACACAGGGAAACCTTATTCAGGTGGAAAAAATGGTATCGCTCGGAATGCTGGCGGCAACAGTCGCCCACGAGCTTAACAATCCGCTCGAGGGGATATTGACGTACGCAAAACTGATCCGGAAACGTCTGAACAATCCCACGCTGACGGAAGAAGAGAAGAACGAGATCATGTCCGAACTGACGATGATCGCCGACGAAACGGGTCGGTGCGGGAACATCGTGAAGAGTCTATTGCTCTTCTCGCGGCGAAAGGTGGGCGAGTTCAAGGAGAACAACATCCGCGGACTCATCGAGCAGAGTTTGAAATTCATTGACCATCATCTGAAGATGAATACCATCACGCTGCAGACGGAATTTGAAGATCAACTGGCAGTAGTGCGGTGCGATGCGGAACAGATACAACAGGCACTGCTGGCGCTGCAGATAAATGCCGTTGAAGCAATGCCGACCGGCGGGAATCTGAAGATTACCGCGTTCAATGCACCGCCGGGTGAGATCACGATCAAGTTCATCGATACGGGGATTGGTATCCGCGACGAAGACCTGCCGCATATCTTCGAACCGTTCTATACGACAAAGCGCGAAGGGAAAGGAACAGGACTCGGGCTTGCCATTGTGTACGGCATCGTGGAACGACACGGCGGAACAATCACAGTAAACTCCGCGCCGAACAAAGGAACGACATTTACAATAACATTGCCGGTGCAGCAAGAGGATGTGGTTGAGAGTTAGTGTTGTGTCACAGCAGCGACCCCCTCTTTATATCCCCCTTGACAGGGGGAGATAATATGTTTCCTCCCTGCGCGTTGTTTGTTCCGCTTTTTGAATCCCGCTCAAGGCGGCAGATTCCGCCTTGAGCGGGATTCAAAAAGCGGAACAGAAAACGGGACGTCCCGCGCTTTTTGCGGGATAAGGGGAGGATTAAGGTGGGGTCAAAAAAAAAAATTGCAAACGGAGATACGACAATGGCAGACAATAAAAAATCAAGCATCCTCATCGTTGATGATGAACTCATCGTGCGGGAATCTCTCACCAAATGGTTTCAGCAAGACGGTTACAGGGTAGAGGCGGCGGAACATGCGAACGCCGCATTAAAACTGATGGAGAAAGGTCCGTGGGATGTCGTCATTCTGGATATTAAAATGCCCGGCATGAGCGGATTGGATTTGTTGAAGCGGCTGCGGGAGATCGACAAATCCGCCCAGGTGATTATGGCGACGGCATTTGCATCCGTGGAAAGTGCCGTGCAGGCATTAAAAGACGGTGCGTTCGATTATGTAACGAAACCGATCGATCCCGATCATTTATCACATCTTGTTTCGAATGCCATCCAGCAGAAAAATCTGGAAGATGAAAATGTTCATCTTCGCCAGCATATCAATGAACTCACCGGCGCGAATGAGATCGTGGGAGAAAGTCCGCAGATAAAACGGGTGATCGATCTTTCGCTCACCGTGGCGCAGACCGATACGACGGTAATGATCCGCGGCGAAAGCGGGACGGGGAAGGAACTGATAGCGAGAACCATCCATGCCAACAGTGCGCGCCGCTATTTTCCCATCATCACCGTAAACTGCGGCGCAGTGGCGGAGACGCTGCTGGAGAGCGAACTCTTCGGGCATGAACGGGGCGCTTTCACCGGCGCGCAGTACCGGCGCAAAGGAAAATTTGAAATGGCGGACGGCGGCACAATCTTTTTGGATGAGATCGGGAATGTCAGCCCGAAGATGCAGGTGGAACTTCTGCGCGTGATCGAAACAAAACAATTTGCCCGCGTAGGGGGGAACGAACAGATCTCCAGCGACTTCCGCGTGATCTGTGCGACGAACAGGAACCTTGAAGCGGCGATCAAAGAGGGATCGTTCCGCGAAGATCTCTATTACCGTTTGAATGTCTTCAGCATTTCGATCCCGCCGCTGCGAGAACGGAGAATGGATATTCCATTGATGGCGCAGTTCTTTGTAAAAAAATATTCAAGGATCATGAACAGACCGGTGACCGATATTTCTGCCGATGCAATGGATCTTCTTGTGCGATACGATTGGCCCGGCAACGTACGGGAATTGGAGAACGTGATCGAACGAGCGATGGTGCTTACTGAACCTCCGTCGATCCGTCCGAACGATCTTCCGTTCCAGAACGTAGTGAAACACGACACGCCGAAAGATGATACTCTTTCCGCCGTTGAACGACAGCATGTGGAAGTCATTTTGAATTCATCTCATTGGAATATCACACGCGCCGCAGAGGTATTGGATATCGACCGCGTAACGCTCTACAATAAAATTGCGAAGTACGGATTAAAGAAGCCGTAATCATGATCCCGATCCGTCTTGTGCCGTTGCTTCCCGTTGCGGAAGAGTCCGTGAATGTGTTGGTTACACCGTTGCAGTCGATCTTTCATACTGCCGTCACGGTGGAACAACCGCTGCGGGAGGTTATGGACACCGTTTACGATCTTTCCCGGGCACAATACAATTCCACCTCCATCATCAGAGAACTTCTCGACCGGTTTCCCGATCCGCGATCAAAAATCCTCGGCATCACTTCCGTCGATCTATTCGTGCCGGTGCTGACATTCGTCTTCGGCGAGGCACAACTGGACGGCACTGCGGCAGTTATGTCTACCTACCGATTGGACAATACTATTTACGGACTCTCTCCCGATCCGATCATTTTATACGAACGCGCATTGAAAGAAGCCGTGCACGAACTCGGTCACACGTATGGATTGATCCACTGCAAAAATTTTGATTGTGCTATGCATTCCTCCACTGCGGTGGAAGATATTGATGTGAAGGGGGCTACGTTGTGTGAAGAGTGTTTGAGGAAGATCGGGTGAAAATAGTTACTTCATTCCGGAGTAAAGTATAGGGTACCTCTAAAAACCTATTCTGCGAACCTGTCGTACGACAGGCGTAATCTGCGGGAGAATATTTCCCGCTGATTTCGCTGATTACCGCAGATAAAAAAAAATCACGTTCAGTTTTTAGAGATGCCCTATAGAGAATTATTAGAGACAACGTTCAGGCTTCTTCAATTTCCGGCAACAGATACTCTACCGTTTTCCAGATCTCTTCATGAATGGTTTCAATCGGCTGTTTGCCGTCGATGACAATAAACCGGTCAGGCTCTTCTTTGGCGAGTTCAAGATACCCGTTGCGTACGCGATGGAAAAATTCTTCGTTGCTCAATTCCATTCTGTCAATTTCATGGTTTTTCGCCCTTCGCCGCTCATGCATCTCCTGTACTGTGATATCGATAAAGAATGTCTTTTTCGGCATCACGTCGGTTGTGGCAACACGATTGATCGTTTTTACGGCGCCAAGGGTCAGTCCTCGCCCGTATCCCTGGTACGCCGTGGTCGAATCGACGTAACGGTCGCAGATCACAATTTTGTTCTGCAATAACGCCGGCTTGATTACCTCGCTGACCAACTGCGCCCGCCCGGCGGAAAAAAGGAGCAGTTCAGTAATTTGTATCATCTTTGAATTCTTTTTGTCGAGCAGTATTTCCCGGATACGTTCAGAAATGACCGTGCCGCCCGGTTCCCGCAACAGAACAACATGGCGGTTCTGTGATTGAAGTTTTTCGATCAGGAGTTTTACCTGCGTGGTTTTTCCGCAACAATCAATGCCTTCGAATGAAATGAACATAGGTGTGCTCCCTGTATGGTGTCGTTATTGACGGCAATCTTGAAAAAAATTTCCTGTATGTATGTACGACTTTTTGTGTAACTTTTCAACAACCAATCTCATTTCTTTTTACAACCATATCTCAAAAAACTTTATTTGACACTTCGCTTTTCATTTGCTAAACTACCATCGAAATTCTCACTAAAGGGTGGTTCCAAAAACTAACAAACATCGAGAGTTTTTGGAACTACCTTAAATAGAAAGGAAATAATCATGCCAGAAGAATTCAGAACCCCTGAAGCAGTCCCACAAATGTCCTTCACCGACAAGTTTGTAGGTATACTTTCTTCACCCGGTGAAGTGTATGACTATGTGGCAAAACTTCCCGAGAAACAACATTCCAACTGGCTGCTGCCGCTGGTTATTACCATCGTTATGACGATCATCTTTACCTTTGTAGTCTTTACTCAGCCGCCAATCCAAGATCAAATGCATGAAACGCAGATGAAGGCGATGCAGCAAAGAGTTGCCGATGGGAAAATGACTCAAGAGGAAATGGATCGTGCAATGGAAATAAATTTTGCAAAACCCGGCTCGTCGATGTTCCTGATTTTTGGTTCGATCGGCGCGGTTGTTGTAATGTTTGTGATGGTGTTTGTGTACTCGGGTGTGTATTGGGTGGGAGGAAAGGTGGTTGTTAAAGCACAAGCACCGTTTAACAAAGTGTTGGAGGTGTATGGCTTATCGTTATTTATTGCTGCGGTAGGGACTCTCATTTCAATGGTGTTGATTGTGGCGATGGGATCTCTTTATGCACAACCAAGTCTGGCGCTTGCCATTGCAGATTTTGATCCGACCAATAAGACACACAAATTCCTTGCGGCGGTCAATGTTATTGAGTTTTGGCAACTGTATGTCGTCGGTCTTGGGTTATCGCGAGTGTGGTCGACATCGTTGGGGAAAGCGATAAGCATTGTTGGCGGAGTGTGGGTTGTGTGGACGTTGATCAAAGTGTTTGCAGAGATTGGTTTTGGGATGTAAACATTCGGTTGATCGCAAAGGGGCGTTGAACAACGCTCCTTTGCTTTTTATGGGAGACATTATGAAAAAGATTGCTGTATGTGTCGTCGTTTTTTATTCACTCATCTTTTCGCAAACGAAGATCTCCGGCACAATTGTCGGTGCAAACGGAAAACCAACGCCAATGGCACATGTGCATCTCGACGTAAGGGTCAATTAATTACATGATCCCTACCGGATCAACATCGACGATCACCTTCACGTTCTCTTTTGTTGATTCGGAATGCAGTTCGTTCGCAACACGCACGATTACTCCTCTCGTGCGAGTTCCGTTTTTATCCTTTTCTTTATCCGCTTTCACGATGATCTGCCAGCGGAACTCATTGTTGATCTTTGAAAGCACTGCCGGAGTCGGTCCGAGCATTGATGCCGCCGCAATGTGTGATGCAAGTTTTCTTCCGAATGTCATCGCCAGCGATTCCACTTTCTTTTCGGTCTTTCCTTTAAATTCAATAACAACGATCCGCGAAAAAGGAGGATAGCCGATCGATCTTCGGTATTCCAATTCTTCCTTATAGAAACTGATGAAGTTATGATCTTTCACATGAGCCAGAGCGTAATGTTCCGGCTGCGAAGTTTGGATGATCACTTCACCTGCAAGCGTGCTTCTTCCTGCGCGTCCCGCAACCTGCGTCAATAATTGAAATGTTCGTTCCGCGGAACGAAAGTCGGGCAGCATCATTTGCGTATCAGCGGAGATCACGCCGACCAATGTGACGCGCGGGAAGTCCAATCCTTTGGCGACCATTTGTGTTCCGAGAAGGATGTCGGCATCACCTTTTCCGAATTGATGCAACAGTTTTTCGTGCGAATGTTTTTGTGTTGTTGTGTCCAGATCCATCCGAAGAATTTTTGCAGAGGGGAAGAGCGCCGTAAGTTCCTCTTCAACGCGCTGTGTACCGAATCCTTGCAAGGAAAACTGAAAACCTCCGCATTTTAAGCAGACTGTCGGCGGTTGTTTGACCTTTCCGCAGTAATGACACCGCAAATGCTTCTGCGGCGCATGGTAGGTCATCGTCACACTGCAGCGATCGCATTGTTCCACATATCCACACTCGATGCATTCGATGAACGGGGCAAACCCGCGACGGTTTTGAAGTATAATAATGCCTTCTTTTTTCTCTATCCTGTCACGGATTTTATCTTCCAAAAATTTTGAGACGCTTTTTGCTGCATCGATGAATGCTTTGCGTCCGATGGTCTTTGCCTGCTCTTTCATTACCGCGAACCGCCGTTTCCGCTCGTCAACCATATTGACAATACGAATCGGAGGAAGAATGGCATTGTCGGCACGTTCAGGCAGCGTTAGCAGTGTATATTTTCCTGATGACGCATTTGCAAACGACTCGATGGAAGGTGTGGCAGATCCAAGAACTACCACCGCATTGCTGTAAGTGCCGCGCACGATCGCCACATCGCGGGCATGATACCGCGGAGTGGCATCAAATTGTTTGTATGATGAATCATGTTCTTCATCAACGATGATCAGTCCGAGGTTGTGGAGCGGTGCAAAGAGTGCAGAACGGGGACCGATCACGATTTTACAGCGTCTCTCGTTTGCCGATCTCCACGCATCGTAACGTTCGCCGACAGACATTCTGCTGTGGATCCACACCACCGCATCACCAAAATGAAGCTGGAAACGCTTGACGGTTTGCGGTGTCAACGAAATTTCCGGAACAAGAACTATGGAGGTCTTATTCTGTTGCATCGCATGGCGGATCGCTTCGATGTACACTTGAGTCTTTCCGCTGCCCGTGATTCCGTGCAGTAAGAATGTATGATGTCGATGAGTATCGATCGCTGCAACGATCTTCTCATACTCTGTCTGTTGGTGTTGATTAAGCCGGATCGAAAGCCCTTTTGCCGTATGGTCGTCGATTTTGTAGGCTGTTGTGCGCGAAACTTCTTTTTGATAGAGCGACACCAATCCCTTTTCGGCAAGCCCTTGTACCGAAGAAAGAGAAACGTTCATCTGTTTGAGAAGAGCTTTGACCGAAAGTTCGTCCGTTGTCTCTGCCGTGCTGATGAGATTCCATGCTTGCTGTTGTGCTTTGCCGCGGAGTTGAATGTTTTGTCCTGACGAGATTTTTCTTAAGAACCATTCCCTTTTCGGTTTTGGTTTGTCGACAATCTTCTCTTCAATTTGAACAACTCCCTCTTTTGCAAGTCCGTTGATAACAGCATAAATACTTTTAATACCCGTTTTCTTTTGAAGTTGCTGAACAGAGCACGCACCGATGCGAAGTATCTGTAAAATTTTTTTTCGCTGCGGTGAGATGCGCGATAGTTGATCAATTGTCATTGGATCCACCGATGAGAGTGAAATCATTCTTTTACTGGGTTGTTGCATCCCGACCGGAAGAAAAAGCTTCAGCGTTTCACCAAGCGGGCATACATAATACTCAGCGATCCATTCAGCGATCATTAAATTGTCATCCGAAATTGATGTCGAATCGAGAACATCGACAATAGATTTGATTACCATATCGGGTGCCGATTCGGGGAAATTGATGATGACACCGATCGACCGTTTTTTCCCGAACGGGACAACAACAATCGACCCGCGACGGGCGCTTTCGATAAGATAAGAAGGGATAGAATATGTGAAGAGCTGCGCAAGCGGAACTGGAAGCGCAACATTCGCGAGTTTGTGATTCATTGTCTGAGGTACGGTTCGAGGTAACCAAGAAAGCGTTCGGTGGCGCCGCAATTTTCATGAACGTATGATCGAGCGATTTGTCCGGCGTGGTAACGGATTTCAATATTGTCCAGCAATGTTCGGAGTGTTCTATATAACTCCTTTTCATCATTGACAACAAATCCACCCCCGCGCCGGACAAGTTCAACAGCTTCTTGTGAATTTGTATGTTTCGGTCCAAAGACAACCGGCACACCAAATACTGCCGGTTCTAAAACATTATGCACACCCTGACGAAAACTTCCGCCGACGTAAACAATGTGGGCATATTTGTAGAGAGCAACAAGCACGCCCACGCTATCGATAAGAATAACTTTTTCATTGTTGTAGTTATTCATTTCAGAAAAACGGATGAATGTGGTTTTGTCTTCGAGGTCGAATTCAAGGTGCTCAAGATGTTCCAGTGTCGGTTCGTGAGGAACAATAATCGTTAATAATGATTTTTCCTGTTCCTGCAGTTTATATACAACAGGCAGAAGGACTTCTTCATCCTCACCCCAACATTGCCCGACGATAAAAACTTTTTTATCCTGCACTACACTCGACGTCAGTAAATTCTTCAATTCCGCATCTGCGACGCGCATTACTACTTGGTCAAATCGCGTATCGCCGATTGCCGAAATCTGTGGAATGCTGATATCATACTCTAGGAACGATGCACGGTCGGTTTCGGACACAGTCAGTATGTGCGAGAAACAATCATACATTGAACGGTGAAACTGTTTTACTAATGGTAGCTTCCGTGCTGAAGAATTTGTCATTGTTGCATTTGCAATGAACGTCGGGATATTATTCTTCTTTAATGTCCACACCATGTTAGGCCAAATATCATACCGCACCATGATTGCGACAGTGGGCTTAAGAAGATCGATAAAATTCTTGACGTTAAAAAATGAGTCGAACGGGATGTAGCTGATAATGTTTGCCAATTTATAATTCTTGGAATGTTCGTATCCAGATGGAGAAAAAAAAGTGGCGACAATTACCGCATTCGGGTAAGATTTTTTTATTTCAGCGATAATTGGTTTGGCTTGTTCAAACTCTCCAAGTGATGACGCGTGAAACCACAACCGTTGTGGAGATTCAAGTTTGAAAAGATCGTGCTCTAAATTTTTTAAAAGATTGATTCGGCCGTAAATTCCAAGTCGAATTTTTTTATTAAAAAATCCACCGACATGAAACGCCAGCCACAACAGAGGGATAACGAGGAGGTTATAAAGTAGCTGCCAATAATTCATTGAAGTAATTAAATGACAAATAGGAGATTCACTAAATCAATATAGACATAGCAAAAAATTAGTGCAACGAAAGCCTCGATAAATTAATTGTGTTGCTTCAAAAACATGAAATTTTAACTGCATTAATCACCTAAGGCCTCATGATAGGTGATTGCTGATGTTTAATGAAAAAAGATTAAATGATATATGAGTTCACTCTAAAAAGGTATTTTTGCAAAAATAATTGCCTAATTTGAATTGGATTCGATACTCAAAAATTGAAAATCGACCTTTTTAGAGTGGACTCATATATCGAAGAAAAACTTGACTTTCGGGTGTTTGACAGTTATATTAAACTCTCTTTTGGAGCACGCTTTTTGATAAAAAAGTAAAAAGATTGTTGACAGAGAAATATTTTATTGTTATATTTATAGCCCGTCTGAACAATCACCAGACGAATGTTCTTTGAAAATTTGTGTGTACGGCTTCTATCAAGCCAATGTGTTTCAAATTATTTGTTTAACAAGACAAATTCTCCGAGTTGATATCAAAGTTATTTGATTACAATGGAGAGTTTGATCCTGGCTCAGGACGAACGCTGGCGGCGTGCCTAACACATGCAAGTCTGGGAGAATTGGGTAGCAATATCCATAGTAAACCGGCGCACGGGTGAGTAATATGTAGGTAACATCCCCTTTGGATTGGAATAACCCCGCGAAAGCGGGACTAATACCGAATGATGCAGCGGCTCCGCATGGAGATGTTGTTAAAGCTTCGGCACCAAAGGATTGGCCTGCATCCCATTAGATAGTTGGTGAGGTAACGGCTCACCAAGTCTGCGATGGGTAGCTGATCTGAGAGGATGATCAGCCACACTGGAACTGAGACACGGTCCAGACTCCTACGGGAGGCAGCAGTGAGGAATATTGCGCAATGGACGAAAGTCTGACGCAGCGACGCCGCGTGAAGGATGAAGGCCCTCTGGGTCGTAAACTTCTGTAGAGAGGGAAGAATGTCCGCCTCTGGCGGATTGACGGTACCTCTAAAGTAAGGGTCGGCTAACTACGTGCCAGCAGCCGCGGTAATACGTAGGACCCGAGCGTTGTCCGGAATTACTGGGTGTAAAGGGAGCGCAGGCTGACTTTCAAGTCGATGGTGAAATCTTGCGGCTTAACCGCAAAACTGCCGTCGATACTGTCTGTCTTGAGTGTGGAAGAGGGTGGCAGAATTCATGGTGTAGCGGTGAAATGCGTAGATATCATGAAGAATACCGGTTGCGAAGGCGGCCACCTGGTCCATTACTGACGCTCATGCTCGAAAGCGTGGGGAGCAAACAGGATTAGATACCCTGGTAGTCCACGCCCTAAACGATGAATACTCGGTGTTGGGTTGTATGACTCAGCGCCTAAGCTAACGCATTAAGTATTCCACCTGGGAAGTACGATCGCAAGGTTGAAACTCAAAGGAATTGACGGGGGCCCGCACAAGCAGTGGAGCATGTGGTTTAATTCGATGCAACGCGAAGAACCTTACCTGGGCTTGAAAGGCAAGATTTTAGTCTCTGAAAGGGGATTACCCGCAAGGGGTCTTGTACAGGTGCTGCATGGCTGTCGTCAGCTCGTGCCGTGAGGTGTTAGGTTAAGTCCTGCAACGAGCGCAACCCCTACACTTAGTTGCCATCAGGTAATGCTGGGCACTCTAAGTGGACTGCCTACGCAAGTAGAGAGGAAGGTGGGGATGACGTCAAGTCCTCATGGCCCTTACGCCCAGGGCCACACACGTGCTACAATGGCCACTACAAAGGGTTGCCAAAGCGCAAGCTGGAGCTAATCCCATAAAAGTGGTCTCAGTTCAGATTGTGGGCTGCAACTCGCCCACATGAAGCTGGAATTGCTAGTAATCGCGGATCAGCACGCCGCGGTGAATACGTTCCCGGGCCTTGTACACACCGCCCGTCAAGCCATGGAAGCTGGGGGTACCCGAAGTCGCTGTGCCAACCGCAAGGAGGCAGGCGCCTAAGGTAAAACCAGTGACTGGGGCTAAGTCGTAACAAGGTAGCCGTATCGGAAGGTGCGGCTGGATCACCTCCTTTCTAAGGAGATTGTTATGCGAAAGCATAATATAATCAACTTCAGAAGACCTTGGTTTTGATGGTTCCGTACACACAAATTTTTTAAGTATCGTTAACGGGCCTATAGCTCAGTTGGTTAGAGCGCACGCCTGATAAGCGTGAGGTCAGTAGTTCAAATCTACTTAGGCCCACGGCTTCTTTGGAATACGTTATTAACCAATGCGCTATGGGGCTATAGCTCAATTGGGAGAGCGCCTGCCTTGCACGCAGGAGGTTAACGGTTCGACCCCGTTTAGCTCCACAAGTTGTATTCGTTCTTTGAAAATTGAGAAGAAGATGTTGAAACAAAACTGAGTAGTTCGCGACTGCGGACAAAAAGTTTTCGAGTAGATAATTCATAATGCATATTTCTGGTCTTAACAAGTTTATTGATGCATCTTGCTCTGGTAAAACAGAGTTACTATGTGTGTTCAATAAAGATTTTTGGTTAAGTTACTAAGAGCGTGCGGTGGATGCCTTGGCACGAGAAGGCGATGAAGGACGCGGTTACCTGCGAAAAGCGTCGGTGAGGCGGAAGCAGCCTATGACCCGACGATGTCCGAATGGGGCAACCCACCTAGCGTCATGGCTAGGTACTCCGTAATGAATTCATAGTTACGGTAGAGCAAACTGGGAGAAGTGAAACATCTCAGTAACCCAAGGAAGAGAAAGAAAATCGATTTCCCTAGTAGCGGCGAGCGAAAAGGAAACAGTCTAAACCGATGTATACGCAAGGATGCGACCATTGTATACACGGTGTTGTGGGACTTTCAGATTGTATCGCATATCAATCAGAGAGTAAAAAATCATTATGCTAGTCGAATGTTCTGGAAAGATCAACCACAGAAGGTGATAGCCCTGTAGACGAAAGTATAATGACTCTCGAAAGGATCCCAAGTAACACGGAGTAAGTGAAATTCTGTGTGAATCTGCGAGAACCATCTCGTAAGACTAAATACTCTCTCGTGACCGATAGTGAACCAGTACCGTGAGGGAAAGGTGAAAAGAACCCTTAAGAAGGGAGTGAAATAGTACCTGAAACCGCATGCTTACAAACGGTAGTAGGAAGTCTCATTTGCTTCGGCAAATGAGAGGACTGACTGCGTGCCTTTTGCTTAATGAGCCTACGAGTTGCTCGTACGATGCAAGGATAAGTTTCTCAGAAACGAATCCGTAGCGAAAGCAAGTCCTAACTGGGCGAATCAGTATCGTGCGGCAGACGCGAACCCGTGTGATCTACCCTTGGTCAGGATGAAGTGGCGGTAAAACGCCATGGAGGTCCGAACTGATGTGGGTTGAAAACCGCTCGGATGAACTGAGGGTAGGAGCGAAAGACCAATCAAACTCGGAGATAGCTCGTACTCCCCGAAATAGCTCTAGGGCTAGCCTCAAGTTATAGTATTGCGCAGGTAGAGCACTGATTGGGCTAGGGCCGTCACAACGGTACCAAACCCAGACAAACTCCGAATTGCGCTAATATGTTTCTTGGGAGTCAGGCGACGAGGGATAAGCTTCGACGCCAAAAGGGAAACAACCCAGACCACCAGCTAAGGTCCCTAAATTGAAGTTAACAGATAAAGGATGTTGAGTTGCTCAGACAACTAGGATGTTTGCTTAGAAGCAGCAATCATTTAAAGAGTGCGTAATAGCTCACTAGTCAAGCGACTTAGCGCCGACAATTCTCGGGACTAAAACTTCGTACCGAAGCTGTGGACTTCGCTTTATTGCGAATGTGGTAGGGGAGCATTCCATGCTGCACCGAAGGTGACAGGCGACTGTTGCTGGAGCGCATGGAAACGCAGATGTAGGCATAAGTAACGATAAGAAAAACGAAAAATTTTTCCACCGAAAATCTAAGGTTTCCTGAGCAACGTTAATCGTCTCAGGGTTAGTCGGATCCTAAGGTGAGGCCGAAAGGCGTAGCCGATGGTAAACAGGTGAATATTCCTGTACTTGTTTGTAATCGTTTGACCATAAGGAGTGACGCAGAAGTGAACTTCAGCCACCTGTTGGATGGTGGTTTAACCGTGTAGGGTGGGTGTGTAGGCAAATCCGCACACCCGTTAAACCGAGACGGGAATAGGGTGCCCGCAAGGGCCACAACTGAAGCTAACCAAGCTGCCAAGAAAAACTTCGTATGGGAGATTGCAGGCAAACCGTACCGCAAACCGACACAGGTAGATGGGTAGAGTATACTAAGGTGCTCGAGTGAGCCGTGGTTAAGGAACTCGGCAAATTGACCGCGTAACTTCGGGATAAGCGGTGCCTCTAGTACGTGAGGGTGTACAACCCAAGCGGAATGAGGCCGCAGTGAAATGGGCCAAGCGACTGTTTAACAAAAACACATGTCTGTGCTAAGACTTTAAGTCGACGTATACGGACTGACACCTGCCCGGTGCTGGAAGGTTAAGGAAGGGGGTTATTCCGACGCAAGTCGGGAAAAGCTCTCGACCGAAGCCCCAGTAAACGGCGGCCGTAACTATAACGGTCCTAAGGTAGCGAAATTCCTTGTCGGGTAAGTTCCGACCTGCACGAATGGTGTAACGACTTGGTCACTGTCTCAACCACGGGCTCGGTGAACTTGTGGTACCGGTGAAGACGCCGGTTACCCGCATATGGACGGAAAGACCCTATGCACCTTTACTGCACCCTATTATTGGGTTCGGACAAAGCATGTGTAGCATAGGTGGGAGGCTGTGAAGCCGGGGCGCTAGCTTCGGTGGAGCCAACAGTGAAATACCACCCTTGCTTTGTTGGAATTCTAACCTAGTACCGTTAGCCGGTACAGGGACAGTGGTAGGCGGGTAGTTTGACTGGGGCGGTCGCCTCCTAAATTGTAACGGAGGCTCTCAAAGGTTCCCTCAGCATGGTTGGTAATCATGCGGCGAGTGTAAAAACATAAGGGAGCTTAACTGCGAGACAGACAAGTCGAGCAGATACGAAAGTAGGATTTAGTGATCCGATGGTTCCGCGTGGAAGGGCCATCGCTCAAAGGATAAAAGGTACGCTAGGGATAACAGGCTGATCTAGCCCAAGAGTTCATATCGACGGCTAGGTTTGGCACCTCGATGTCGGTTCATCGCATCCTGGGGCTGAAGAAGGTCCCAAGGGTTTGGCTGTTCGCCAATTAAAGCGGTACGTGAACTGGGTTCAGAACGTCGTGAGACAGTTCGGTCCCTATCCTATGCGGGCGCAGGAAGCTTGAGGAGTGTCGCTCTTAGTACGAGAGGACCGGAGTGAACGGACCGACGGTGTATCTGTTGTCGCGCCAGCGGCATTGCAGAGTAGCCACGTCCGGATGGGATAAGCACTGAAAGCATCTAAGTGCGAAACCCGCTCCAAGATTAGGCTTCCCTTGGCGCCGCAAGGCGCCACTAAAGGATCCAAGGAGATGACTTGGTTGATAGGCTGCAGATGTAAATCCAGTAATGGATGAGTCGAGCAGTACTAATAATCCGTGAGACTTACCAATTCTTTTTTGAATACACATCGTATGCATCAATAAACTTGTTGTGACCACAAAAATGTTCTTCTTCTCGATTTTTGATTCTAAAAATTCAGGTGTCTTTATCGCGGGTGTTACACCTCTTCCCATTCCGAACAGAGAAGTTAAGCCCCGCAGAGCCGATGGTACTATATGGGAGACTGTATGGGAGAGTAGGTCGATGCCTGATTTTATTTTGATCCCGTCCGTCTCACGATGTGACGGGATTTTTTTTATTTGTCGTTTTTGTCAACTCTTCAAAAAAATTCGTATCTTTCATTATGTTTTCTCTTCTACTTTTTGAGGTGTAATGAAAGTTCTCGTTACGGGCATAGGGGGATTTGCCGGAAGTCATCTTGCCGATTACATACACGCCAATACACAATCTCAGCTTTTCGGATTGGTTCGGGATCTAGAAAAGGTGGACAATATTCGCCAGCACAATGGAAAGATCCAATTGTTTCATTGCGACATCGGTGAATTTCAACCCGTGTTTAAAGTGATTAAAGAGATCAAGCCGGATATCATTTTCCATGTTGCCGGACAGGCGTTTGTTCCGAGTTCATTTGAGTTTGCCGCAGAAACCTTTAAAACCAATGTTATTGGTACAATTAATATTTTCGAAGCAGTTAAGGCATGTGAAATTTCTCCGCGCATCGTTGTCGTAACATCGGGAGAGATCTATGGAGAAACTTTCGGAGTACCCTCCCTTCACTCCGAACAATCCATCCCGCAACCGGTGAATCCCTACGCTGCAAGTAAAACCAGTGTAGATTATATTGCACAAACGTATAAAAAATATGAAGGACTAAATATCGTCATTGCCCGCCCGTTCAATCATACCGGACCGCGGCAGAAACCAAATTTTGTTTGTTCTTCATTGGCGAAACAAATCGCTGTAATTAATAAAACAAAAAATCAAAACGTACTGCGCGTGGGCAACATTAACGCTCGCCGCGATTTTACCGATGTGCGAGATATCGTGCGGGGTTATTGGATGTTATCGCAGATCGATAACAAAACAAACTTCATCTTTAATCTGTGTTCGGGCACAATTTTTTCGATCGAAGAAATCATTAAATTATACAGTGAGATAACCGGCGAGCATTTTGAATTGCAAGTGGAACCGAAACGCTTGCGCGGGTACGATATTCAACTGTTGGCGGGTAATGCAAGTGCCATCATACATTCCGTTGGATGGAAACCTGCAATTTCAATGAGGCAAACACTCACCGATTTACTCGAATTTTGGATGAATAAGGAAAATTAATATGTCAAAGAAAGTTCTCATTACGGGGATTACCGGGCAAGATGGTTCTTATCTTGCAGAGTTGTTGCTTGAAAAGGGGTATGAAGTACACGGCGTGATTCGACGCAGCAGTTCTTTTAACACGGGACGAATCGATCATATTTATAATGATCCAAAATATTCCGGAAAAAGTTTTTTCCTTCATTATGGCGACATAACCGATACGAGTAATATCAATCGCTTGCTGGAAAAAATTGAACCGGCAGAAATTTACAATCTTGCCGCGCAAAGCCATGTGAAAGTTTCATTTGAGGTGCCGGAGTATACAGCGGAAGTTGATGCGGTGGGCACACTTCGTTTTCTTGACGCGATTCGCGAAACGGGAATTCAAACGCGCTTTTATCAAGCATCAACAAGCGAATTATACGGGAAAGTGCAGGAAATTCCGCAGAGCGAAAAAACGCCGTTCTATCCCCGCAGTCCGTATGGTGTTGCAAAGCTGTATGGATACTGGATTATTGTGAACTATCGCGAAGCATATAATATTTTTGCGTGCAATGGCATTCTTTTTAATCACGAATCCCCCCGTCGCGGCGAAACATTTGTTACCAGAAAAATTACGATGGCGGCTGCACGGATCAAACTCGGTTTTCAAAATAAGCTAACGCTTGGCAATTTGAATGCGAAACGCGACTGGGGCTATGCGCCCGAATTTGTCGAGGGAATGTGGAGAATGCTTCAGCACACCAAAGCGGAAGATTTTGTCATGGCAACAGGCGAAACACACGAAGTGCGGAAGTTCGTCGATGCCGCATTTACCGAGCTTGGTATTGAATTGAAATGGGAGGGCGAAGGAGAAAACGAAAAAGGAATTTCGAAAAAAGATGGCAGGGTGTTAGTCGAAGTTGATCCGAAATATTATCGGCCGACCGAAGTTGATTTGCTGATCGGAGATCCGACCAAAGCAAAACAAACGCTCGGCTGGGAAGCCAAAACAAAATTTGCCGATCTGGCGCGCTTAATGGCAAATGCAGATTATGAATTGGTGAAAAAGCGAGGCTATTGATTTGGAGAAGAATTCTAAAATTTTTGTTGCTGGTCATCGCGGATTAGTCGGTTCGGCAATTCTGCGTTTGCTGCAGGAGCGCGGATACTCGAATGTAATTACGCGAACTCGGACTGAACTGGATTTAACCGATCAAGCAAGAGTGAATGAGTTTTTTGAAAAAGAAAAACCGGAATATGTCTTTCTCGCGGCTGCAAAAGTGGGAGGCATCTATGCCAACAACACGTATCCGGCAGATTTTATTTATCAAAATTTGCAGGTTCAAAATAATGTTATACACAACTCATACAGGCATGGTGTAAAAAAACTGTGTTTTCTCGGCAGTTCGTGTATTTATCCTAAGTTTTCCCCTCAACCGATGAAAGAAGAGTATTTGTTGGATGGGAAACTTGAACCGACCAACGAACCGTATGCGATTGCAAAGATTGCCGGCATCAAAATGAGTCAATCATACAACCGGCAGTATGGAACCAATAATATTTCCGTGATGCCGACGAATTTGTACGGACCGAACGACAATTTTGATCTGCAGAACTCACATGTTCTTCCGGCATTAATAAGAAAATTTGTCGAAGCAAAGGAAAATCATTCCCCCAGTGTTACATTGTGGGGAACAGGGAAACCACGCCGGGAATTTTTATATGTTGATGATATGGCAGATGCCTGCATATATTTAATGCAAAATTATGACAGTGGAGAAATTATCAATATCGGTACCGGTGAAGATGTGACAATTTTAGAGCTTGCCGAATTAATACGGACAACGGTTGGTTATCATGGAACGTTGGAATTTGATTCGTCGCAGCCCAACGGTACACCGCGGAAATTGTTGGATGTTTCAAAACTTCGTTCGCTGGGGTGGACTGCAAAGATTGATTTGAGATCTGGTATTCGAAAGACTATCGATTGGTATGAGCATCATTTATCAAGTCATCATGTAGTTAAATAATTGGATACCAACGAATCTATCTTTATATTCCAATAGTTTAGGGGCTGTAGCTCAGTTTGGGAGAGTCCGCCTCTGGCGGATTCGCAACGAATACTTGAAAGTGATGGTTTAGTTTACGAACACAGTTAGCCAAAAAATATTGGGGCTGTAGCTCAGTTTGGGAGAGCGATTCGTTCGCAACGAATAGGTCGGCGGTTCGATCCCGCTCAGCTCCACGGAGAAGTTTGATAATAATTTCAGTTTGGGGGAGTCCGCTCGCCGAGTCGAGTCTTCGACCTGAGGCGGATCAGCTCCACGGAAAGTATAGTAAGTCTATAAAAAATGCCAAGCCCTGTGCAACTTAGAATTGGACAACCCTGCCAGGTCCGGAAGGAAGCAACAGCCTCTGATGAAAAGTGTGTTACAGTAAGCTTGGCGTTTTTATTATTCCCGCGTTAATACTGTATTTACAGACAGTGTAACCGGCAATCATCAAAAATGTGTCTTTGCGTTCAAAAATTCAGCTTACCTTCTATCCAAACTTACCTTGCAAGCCAGCCAATCTTTTAGTAAATTTCAAGCAAATTGTGAAGAAAAGTGAGTATTTGTTATATAAATTAATAACAAAAGTGTCGAAGGGAATGTAAAGTGTGTTTCCGTAACAGCGGATTTTTTAAATGAAAGGATGTAATGAAGAAGGAAATATTAATTAACTCTGTCGGGAACGAGATCCGTATTGCGATTACTGAAGACGGAAAACTGGCTGAGTTGTTTGTGGAAACCCCCGAAAAGGAACGTATGGTCGGGGATATCTATCTTGGTAAAGTAGCCAAAGTGATGCCCGGTATCCAAGCCGCTTTTATTGATATTGGAATGCAGCAGGACGGGTTCTTGCATTTTTCCGACATCAGTGATTCGCAGGATGATTACAATGCAATGCTGGATGACGATGAAGTTGATCTCGACGATGAGCATGAAGATGGTGGAAATGAGGCTGCTGTTGCCCGTCCGAAATCTGCCGAGCGTAAACCTCGGGTGGAACGCCGTCGTGAGGTCAATCTTACCAAAGGTCAGGAAATCATCGTTCAGGTAACCAAAGAACCGGTCGCTAAAAAAGGTGTACGCGTCACATCCCAGGTATCTCTCCCCGGAAGATTTTTGGTGCTCCTTCCTTTTGATGGAAAAGTCGGCATCTCCAAGAAGATCAGTAGTTTTAAGGAACGCCGCCGTCTTCGTAAACTTGTCCGCAGTATTTTGCCTCAAGGATTCGGCGTTATCGTCCGCACTAATGCCGAGAACCAAGATGAAAAATTATTCCTGAACGATCTTGAAACACTTCTCAAAAATTGGCGGGATATCGAAGCAAGCGCAAAAGAAGAAAATCCGCCGGCACTGTTGTACAAAGATATGGCAACAACATCGAGTGTGATCCGTGATCTTTTCAGCGAGCAGGTAGAGCGTGTTGTGGTTGACGATAAAAAATTGTTCCGCGAGATCAAATCATACGTCAAGGTGGTATCGCCGGATATGGCGGAGCGGATCGAATTTTATAACGACCGCGCGCCGATTTTTGACTCAGCAGGAGTTGAAAAGGAAATTGCCACACTTCTTTCACGGAAGGTCTGGTTGAAAAGCGGCGGTTATATTATCGTTGAACAGACCGAAGCAATGACGGTGATCGACGTGAACAGCGGGCGGTATGCTGCCAAGCAGGACCAGGAACTCAATTCAATGAGAACGAACCTTGAAGCAGCAAGAGAAATTTGCCGGCAGATACGCTTGCGCGATCTTGGCGGCATTATCGTAATAGATTTTATCGATATTCAGGATGAGAGGAATAAGAGAAAGATCTACGATGAAATGAAAAAAGAGTTCAAACGGGACCGGTCGAAACACACGATCCTTCCGCTGACCGAATTCTGTTTGATGCAGATTACCCGCCAGCGGGCACGTCAAAGCGTGATCCACAGTTTTACGGAACCATGCCCGACCTGCGGCGGCAGCGGTATGATCCAATCCAAAACAACGATCTTGAGCAACATCGAACGATGGCTGCGACGGTTCCGTTCAGAATCCAGCGAGTGGAGATTGCGCCTGCGTGTATCGCCCAGCATGGCAGAGTATCTTGTGAACGCAAAGATCTTCAACAGAAAAAATCGATTGGTGTTCCGATTTAGAACGTTGCTGCGCGTTGAAGAAGACAAATCGCTTCCGGTCGATGAGTTCCAGTTTATCTCGGTGAAACAGGACAAGGATATTACAACTGAATTTTTAAACTAAACCACATGAATCTTTTAAATACATATAATGATCAAATTATTCAGTTATGCAAAGAATATAATGTTAAATCATTGAGTGCTTTTGGTTCTATTCTTACAGATAGATTTTCATCCGAAAGTGACATTGATTTTATAGTTGATTTTAGAACTCAAGACCCGTTAGTGTACGCGGAAAATTATTTTCAACTCAAATTTCATCTTGAAGATATTTTGAATCGGCGTATAGATTTGCTGGAAGAGAAATCACTGCAAAATCCGTATATGCGCGGAAAGATAGACAAAACTAAAGTTGCCATTTATGGAAACTGACATTAAGGCTTGGTTGAGCGATATTGATCAGGCAATCAATGAAATAAATATTTGACCCTTAAAAAGTCAAAATGATGCGCAACCTTCCGAATGTGATCTTCGAGAAATGGTAAAATTCAAAAGGTTTTCATTTGCTAATGAAAAAACCTTCGGAAGGTTCCCTACTTTTTAAGGAGTGACGAGTTGTTAAAGAGATACCGCGGTTATAAGAAGAAACAAAAATATTGTTAGATACATAAAAACGGAGTTGCAGTGAAATTTTTTATCGACACCGCCAACCTTGCAGAAATTAAAGAAGCCGCGTCGATGGGCGTACTCGATGGTGTAACAACGAATCCTTCGCTTGTCGCTAAAGAAGGAAAAGAGTTTATTCCTCTGCTCAAGGAAATTTGCGCGATCGTCAACGGACCGATCAGCGCGGAAGTTGTTGCGACGGATTTTGACGGAATGATGAAAGAGGGACGCGATCTTGCAAAGCTTCATGATAATATTGTTGTGAAACTTCCTCTTATCAAAGACGGATTGAAAGCGGCGAAAGCGTTCAGTGCTGAAGGAATCCGCACCAATGTCACGCTCTGTTTTTCGGCGAACCAGGCATTGCTGGCGGCAAAAGCAGGCGCTACCTATGTCAGCCCGTTCGTCGGTCGTCTCGACGATATCAGCACCGATGGCATGCAGCTTATCGAACAGATCGTCACGATCTATAACAACTACGGATATCAAACGGAAGTGCTTGTTGCCAGCATCCGTCATCCAATTCATGTTGTGCAAGCGGGACTCATCGGCGTGCACGTCTGCACGATGCCGTTCAAAGTCATCGATCAATTGATCAAACATCCGTTGACGGATATCGGTCTCGAGCGTTTTCTTGCCGATTGGAAAAAAGGACAGGCAAAATGAAACGCACGCCGTTCTACAACATTCACCAACAGTACGGTGCAAAGTTAGTCCCGTTCGGCGGATATGAAATGCCTGTGCAATATGCCGGGATTATGGAGGAACATAAAACCGTTCGAAATAATGTCGGTGTGTTCGACGTGTCGCACATGGGGGAGTTCTTTGTGAAGGGAGCACATGCGCTCTCTTTCTTGCAAAAAATTACCGTGAATGATGTCTCAAAACTTTCACCGGGGAAAGCGCAATACTCTGCAATGTGTTACGACGACGGAGGAATCGTTGACGATCTTCTGGTCTATATGATCGCCGAAAATGATTATATGATCGTTGTTAATGCATCAAACATCGATAAAGATTTTGCATGGATGAAGCAGCATTGTCCTGCCGATGTGCGGTTTGAAAATCGCAGCGATGAGATTTCCTTGCTTGCAATCCAAGGACCGAAATCATTGGAGACATTGCAGAAATTGACAAGTGTTGATCTTTCTGCGATTCAATACTACAATTTTGTACAGGGCAAACTTGCAGATATCGAAATGACGATCTCACGCACCGGTTACACGGGTGAATTTGGATTCGAAATTTATTTCGATGCACGGTATGCCGAAAAAATTTGGCATGCGGTCTTCGATGCAGGAAAGGAATTTGGCATTGCACCGATCGGTCTCGGTGCGCGCGATACGCTTCGTCTGGAAATGGGATATTGTCTCTACGGGAACGACATCGATCAAACAACTAATCCGCTTGAGGCAGGGCTTGGGTGGATCACGAAATTGAACAAAGGTGATTTTATTGCAAAGCCGGTTCTTGATAAAGTAAAAGCCGAGGGAGTGAAGCGTAAACTTGTGGGTATGGTGCTGACCGATAAAGCGGTGCCGCGTCATGGCTATACGATTCTTGTTAATGGAGCGAATGACGGCGTTGTCACCAGCGGAACATTCGCGCCGTCGCTTGAAAAAGGGATCGCGATGGGATATGTTGCGGCTGAACATGCCGCAGTCGGTTCGATCGTGCACATTGACATTCGGGGGAAGCAGATGGACGCAACAATCGTTGCGCTTCCATTCTTGAAGAAAAATTATTCAGGGTAATCGGGGGGAAAACCATCGTATGAAAATAGAAGTCTTCTTTTCGCCGTCGCAGATCGATGATCTGTTCTTACGCGACAAGAATGTTGTTGTTATCGATGTGCTGCGGGCGAGCACGACGGTGATCACGGCATTGAATAACGGTGCACGCGAGATCATTCCCGTCAACACCATCGAATCGGCGGTGAAAGTGTCGGGGAATCTGTTCGGCGATGTCGTTCTCCGCGGCGGAGAACGCAACGGGAAAATGATCGAAGGATTCAATCTTGGCAATTCACCGTTCGAATATACAGCGGATGCAGTCAAGGGGAAATCGATCATTTTGTGCACCTCGAACGGTTCTCCGGCAATGTGGAAAGCCCGCTACGCAAAAAATTTATTGATAACAGGATTTGTGAATGTTTCTGCCGTTGTTGAACGCACCAAAGAAATCAAAGATGATATCTACATTTTGTGTGCGGGTAAGAATACGCAATTTTGCATGGAAGATGCTGTCAGTGCTGGAATGATCATCAAACAATTGATGGAAGACGACCAAGAATTTGAGTTCAACGATTCCGCCGTTGCCGCGCACGCGTTGTATAAGAACGCCAACAGGAATCTTTTAAAAATGGCGCGCACATCGGAGCATGGGAAGTATTTGGTGGAGATCGGCTTTGGAAAAGATCTTGAGTTTTGTACCGGAATCGACATGTTCGATGTTGTTCCGGAACTTGTCGGCAATGTGTTGAAGTTAAAGAAGAAATCCGATGTGGTTGTGCCGCCGCATGCACCCATTAGTATCGATCCAGCAGGCGGTGAAGGAGAATAATGGAAGATTTCACCCAATTCCAGGAAGAACAGCCAATCCCGCCGCGCCGAAAAAAAAATAATAACGGCACAAAGAAAAATTCCGCGCAGCGCAAACAGGTCATCTCGTTTCTTGTCATCGTGGTTGGTGTAATGGTGCTGTTGAGCATGGTGTCGTATTCGTCTGCGGATGCGATGAGCGGTGATATCCGTTTTTCCGATCTGTATAAAATCTTCACGAATGATCCTCTCGTTCAGCAAAAAGCGGAAATGACCACCAACTGGCTTGGCTTGCTGGGCGCGATCGTTTCTAATCTTCTTATTAATTCCACTGTCGGATTTTTTTCATTTGTTATTCCTTTTCTTACGTTGGCATGGGGATGGACCGGATTGCGCAACGGTAATATTCGCAGGATGGTGGTCTTCACGAACTACGTCATCATTCTCTCTCTTCTCGGATCGGCGTTCTTTGGACTTCTTCGCACTACCGGTCTTTCAGAAATTTTATCGCCGGAGTGGCACGGAAGTATGGGCGCATTCTTTTCAACAATTCTTCGGCAATCGATCGGTCTTACGGGTGGATTCATCCTGACGATTGCGCTCACGATTGTAATGCTGACACTTGCGATCGATCTTGATCTGCACAGAACAGCGGAACGGATAAAGAATTTTTTCATCACGCTCGGAGAAATGTTTGGCGCGAAGATGGATGAGTGGAAAGAACAACAAGCGATAAAAGCACAACAACGAGAAGAAGAAAAGAAAAAAGCCGCTGCCGAAATTCATGTCAAACGTCCTGATGAAGAATTGATCGTTCCAAAAAAAGGAACTCTCAAACCGGATCTGTCGCAACCAATTGAAGATGAGTATGATGACCGTGCGCTTCCTCCGATAGCTTCACCATCGTCATTAAGCGATCCGCCGTTGGAAATTAGAGAAGGTGTAACAGAAAAAGAAGCAGAGCTGGAAGAGCGCGAGGTAGAAGATGAAGAGATCGATTATGTTTTTCCGTCGGTCGATCTGCTCGACGCGAAACGGTACGAAGAAAAGATCAGCGATGAGGAGTTGAAGGCAAACGCATCGTTGCTGCAAGCCAAGCTTGCCGACTTTGATGTCGAGATCGCGAATGTCAGCGTCACTCCGGGACCGGTCGTGACATTATACGAACTTGTTCCCGCAACCGGCGTAAAAGTTTCAAAGATCACGTCGTTGTCGAATGATCTTGCGCTCGCAATGCAGGCAAAAGGAATCCGTATCGAAGCGCCGATTCCCGGTAAAGGAACGGTCGGTGTGGAAATTCCCAATCATCGGCCCTCCATCGTGACGATTCGCAGCATCTTAAATTCGGAAAAATTTCGCGACAGTAAAGCGGCATTGCCACTGGCGATGGGGAAGACAATTACCGGCGAGATTTTTATCGATGATCTTGCAAAAATGCCGCACCTATTGATCGCCGGCGCGACGGGAATGGGTAAAAGTGTCGGTATCAGTACGATTATTGCAAGTTTGCTGTACCGCCTGCATCCGTCCGAAGTGAAATTTATTCTTGTCGATCCGAAAAAGATCGAATTGAGTATTTATCTTAAACTGCAGAATCACTTTCTTGCCGTTTCACCCGATATCGACGAAAAAATTATTACGCAGCCGAGCAATGCCGTGCTGGCGTTGAAATCCTGCGTGATCGAAATGGAGAAACGGTACGACCTGCTTGCCTCTGCAGGCGTTCGGCACGTCACGGATTACAATCAGCGATTTAAAGAGGGACGATTAAGAGGAAAAGATACCGAAACACTGAAACATCGGTTCCTTCCCTACATTATCGTGATCATTGATGAGTTAGCCGATCTGATGCTGACGACCGCAAAAGAGGTGGAAGAATCGATCGCGCGTATCGCGCAGTTGGCGCGTGCCGTCGGTATTCATCTTGTACTGGCAACACAGCGCCCATCGGTTGATGTCATCACCGGCGTGATTAAAGCGAATTTTCCGTCGCGTATCTCGTATG
>Ga0209516_1000040_pt1 | contig 48254 bp, 41 predicted proteins | sample Napbiome12C3dose_FD_187716 | JGI IMG/M metagenome (GOLD analysis project Ga0209516, IMG submission 187716) | Groundwater microbial communities from S. Glens Falls, New York, USA - Naphthalene biodegradation metagenome 12C3dose (SPAdes) (version 2) ... | reverse complement strand
AAAAAAATATCCACAAGGAATTGTATCGCAAAATTCTTCAGAAAATATCAAAAATAATTTGGAAAGATTTAATTTAGAAAAATATTTCGATCGTATTGTTGGATATGAAGAAGTTGATTTTACAAAACAAAAACCCAATCCTGAAGGGCTCTTAACTTGTATTTCAGAAATAACAAATCTAAAAAGAAATGATTCAGTCATTTATATAGGTGATCATATTACCGATATACAATGTGCTTACTATGCAAATGACAAAATGAGTCGAAACGCAGTAATAAGTATTCTCCTGAATTATAATAAAAGTAATCTCACTGAAAGTTGGGATTATAAACCTGATTATATTGCAGATCACCCAAAAGATATACTTGAAATTATTGATAAAATTATATACGCCTAACTAGTCACTTAAAATGACGTTGCAACCGCCGCCGCCCTTGAGTTTTGAAAGTTGAGTTTTCAAGCTTCAACTTACGCTTACGATAGAAAAGCAGATTTTAAATTTATAAATTTAATCCAACGCACTGGAGCGTTTGCACGTTACGCAGCACGTTTTTTGTGTCCCGATGTGCCGCTGTTCGGTTCCGCTTTTGAATCCCGCAGGTGAGCGGAATCTTGGAAGGCGGGACATCCCGTACAGCGGGATTTTTTATCGGGGGTTAGCTCCAGTCCTGCTTGTTCAATGTCAAGAGAAGTTGTTCTGAATTTTATTATTTTTTTTCCATTTCCAACGCCAGCCGTTCCAGACTTGGGACGTAATCGACCACGAACACTTCTTCCATGTGTGTGAGATTTACCATCGGGGTTATTTCGACCCGTTTAAAGAGGGAATTGGGAATATCGGACACTTCGCTGACAATACCCAGCTTTATTCCCGGTGGGAATGCATTACTGTATTCGGATGTAATGATCGCATCTCCCTCCTTAACATCCTGCGATTTGGCTATGTCTTTCAGCAAGAGCGTTTTCCCGTCCCACGAAAAAATACCGTCCACACGGCTGCGTTGTACCTTTGCGCTCGCACGAAAATCCACATTGAAAAGAATTTGTCCGATGGCGTATCCGGAACTTGTGGCAACGATTCGTCCAGCCAATCCTTCGCCGGTGATGATCGGGTTGCCGATACGGACACCTTCGCGTTCACCGATATTGATCGTGATCGTGTTGCGGAGAAGATTCAGATTCTTTGCAACAACTTTTCCTGCGGTGATCCTTGTGGTCGATGTTTCTTTCAGTGCGATCATCGATCGCAGGCGGATGCTTTCCAGGCGCGCTTCGCGCAATTGATTCACTTCGTCGGAAAGATTGACATTCACCCGCCGTAACAATTCATTTTCCTGCTGGAGAGAGGTCAGATTCGGAAAAAAGGAGAAGGTCTGCTGCACTGCGCCGAGCACGCCTACCGTCACAGAGCGGATGTAACGGATCTGAGTGTTGTCGTTGATGACAAGCAAAGAAATGGAGACAACAATGAGCAGTGTGAAGATCACATACTCTTTAAAGATGAACAGATATTGAAAAATGCGTTGAAGCATCGAACTTAGTATCGTCGGCTGGTGAGCAATACTTTTTGATATTTCTCGAGATTTTCAAGCACACGTCCTGTTCCGCGCACAACAGCCGTCAACGGATCTTCCGCCACGTGAATGGGAAGATTTGTTTCCAGCCGGAGCCGTTCATCCAATCCTTTGAGCAGCGCTCCGCCGCCGGAAAGCATGATGCCGCGGTCAAGAATATCCGATGCAAGTTCGGGCGGAGTTTGCTCCAGTGTTAATTTTACGGTATCGACAATGGACTGAATGGTTTCGTTCAACGCTTCACGGATTTCGACGGAACTTGCTTCGGTTGTTTTGGGAATGCCGTTGACAAGATCGCGTCCCTTTACCTGGATCGAAATCTCTTCTTTCAACGGCATCGCGGATCCGACCTCGCATTTGATCGCTTCCGCAGTACGTTCGCCGATCAGGATGTTGTGATTTTTTTTGAAGAATTGAATGATGGCGGAATTCATTCCATCCCCCGCAATGCGGATCGATTCTTCATTCACTATTCCGGACAGAGCGATGACGGCGATCTCCGTTGTGCCCCCGCCGATATCGACGATCATATTTCCGACCGGTGATTCGACGTCGAGTCCGATGCCGATGGCGGCAGCCATCGGTTCGGCAACCAGGTGAACTTCTTTTGCGCCGGCGTGTTCTGCGGAATCGCGGACGGCGCGTTTTTCTACTTCCGTGACACCGCTCGGCACGCAGATCACGATGCGGCGGCTCGGCATCCAACTGATGTGTAGTTTTTTGATGAACTCGCGCAGCATTGCTTCGGCAATTTCGAAGTCGGCAATTACACCGTCCCTCATCGGACGAATGGTGCGGATGTCTTTGTGCGTACGTCCGAGCATTTCCCGCGCTTCGTTTCCGATGGCGATAATTTTTTTCGTGTTGCGGTCGAAGGCGACAATGGACGGTTCATTCAGAACAATGCCTTTGCCTTTCATATACACAAGTGTGTTTGCTGTTCCAAGATCGATCGCCAGATCGGTGGAAAAAATATCAAAAATTCCCATGACTCTTTCTCTTAATATGTATCAATGTTTAAAGTGACGAATTCCTGTGAATACCATCGCAATAGTATTGTCGTTCGCCGCTTTGATGACCTCATCATCGCGGATTGATCCGCCGGGTTGAATGACCGCTGTTGCTCCTGCGCTTACTGCTTCAAGCAATCCATCGGCAAAAGGGAAGAATGCATCCGACGCGACAACGCTTCCCACTAAAGATAACTGACTTTCTTTTGATTTCCACACGGCAATTTTTGATGAATCAACGCGCGACATTTGTCCGGCGCCGACTGCAAGCGTGCGGTCTTTCGCCGAATAGACAATGGCGTTGGATTTGACGTGTTTTGTCACCTTCCAGGCGAACATCATTGCCGTCATTTCATCCTGCGTGGGCTGACGGTGTGTTACAACTTTCACATCCTGTGCGGTGATCCGGACATTATCTTTGGATTGGACCAAAAGTCCGCCGGAAACACTGCGGATATCCCATTCACTGAGGTTCGGTTTCCCGGCGATACGGACAAGCCGCCGGTCTTTTTTCTTCATCAGAAATTCCAGAACTCCTGGCTCAAAATCGGGAGCAAGGATAATTTCGGTGAAAATCTCATTCATCGCTTCCGCGGCATTCATATCCAGCGGACGGTTGACGGCGATGATTCCTCCGAACGGCGCTTTTGTATCCGTTGCAAAGGCTTTGCGATAGGCTTCTTCTAAATTTCCGGCACTTCCGACTCCGCACGGATTCGTATGTTTGATGATTGCGACGGTCGGTTCATCAAATTCAGCAACAAGATTCACTGCCGCGTTGGCGTCAATGATGTTGTTGAATGACAGTTCTTTGCCATGGAGTTTTTTCAGAGTTTGTTCGAAGTTGCCGTACAGCGCTGCGGACTGATGAGGATTTTCGCCGTACCGAAGATCTTGAGATTTTTTGAGTGAGACGGAAAATGTTTGCGGTAATACTGAAGTCAATGAAGAAGATCGAGTGAGATACTCTGCGATTTTTGCGTCGTAATGTGCGGTGTGCTGGAAGACTTCTTTCGCAAGTTCAAAACAGGTCTCTTCGCTGACGAAACAATTCCGTTCCTTCAGTTCGTTCAGGAACGATTCGTAGCGGTGATGGTTGACGATGACCGCCGTAAAACGGTAATTTTTCGCCGCCGAACGCAGCATTGTCGATCCGCCAATATCGATATTCTCGATTGCATCGTCCACATGAACATCCGGTTTTGCGATGGTCTCTTCGAATGGATAAAGATTCACCACCACCAGATCGATTGGTGTGATGTGATGGTCATCGAGTTGTTTCCGGTGTTCGGGATTATCGAGCACCGCGAGCAATCCCGCGTGAACAACAGGATGAAGAGTTTTTACTCGTCCGTCGAGGATTTCCGGGAAACCGGTGATCTCCGAGATTTGTTTTGCGGGAATATTGTTGGATGTGAGAAGTGCATGTGTTCCGCCGGTTGAGATGATCTCGACACCTAATTGATGCAATGCCGATGCAAACCCGACTATTCCCCGTTTATCCGATACACTGATGAGCGCCCGCTGTATCCTGAGCAATGCAAATTTTCCTTTAGTTCAAATTTATGTCGGAGATTGTTAGTTTTTGGTCTACGACTCGTAGAGATCCACCCTTAAATACCAAGGAAAGATTGCTTTGTCCCGATAAAAGGCATCGTGACTGGCAACGACTTCTCTCTTTAGTTTTTATTTACTTCTCATTGAAAATGCAGGGCGGGACTTCGTCCCGCCAATTAAATTTTGTCGGATTAGAAAATCTGACCTACAGTGAAACTAATTTTTCAGCGAGAACTCATTAGCAAATTGTTTAACAACGTTCGGGAGTAGTTTGTGTTCCACCATTAAAACTTTTGCTGCGAGCGTTTCCGGTGTATCTGTTTCTGCAACTTCAACTTTTTGTTGCGCAATGATTCCGCCTCTGTCGTACACTTCATCAACAAAATGAACGGTGGCGCCGGAAATTTTATCTTTTGCCGCGATCACCGCTTCGTGCACATGCACACCATACATTCCCTCACCGCCGTATTTTGGAAGCAAAGCAGGATGGATATTGATAATGCGATTTGGGAATGTCCGAATAATTGTCGCGTCCATCTTCTTCATATATCCCGCCAGCACAATAAAATTCACGTCGAACGAACGAAGCGTTTCAAGAATTTTTTCATTGAATGCTTCAGGCGTTGCAAATTGTCTTTGACTAATGTGAAATGCGGGGATGTTGAATGAACGCGCCAGTGCCAGCGCCCCCGCCTGCGAGTTGTTGCTGACAACGACGACAATACGAGCGGGAAATTTTTCTTCGAGTATTGCACGCTGCAGCGCTTCAAAATTTGAACCGCGGCCCGACGCAAAAACAGCGATGTTCAACAAGCGTTCAATCCTTCAACGGAGCACTAAAAAAATTATATACAAATGTAAGCAACACTGTATGGTTTGTCAACACAAAACCCTTGATTTTTCAATGAGTTAGCAAGTTTTTTGCACGCGGGATGGTATTAACTGACTGCTGCCTCAGAAAATGTCAAAGTCTGAGAGTTGGCATCGAGTGAAGCACGGAGGCCGACCGGCAGGGTAAGTTTTTTTGGAATGTGTCCATACACCAACCCCGTGACGACCGGTTTGTTGAGTCCGGCGAGGTAGTCATTCAATATTTGGTCGACAGTTAAAGCCGGTTTAGATGTATCGGATGGCTTTACATCGGTCAATTCGCCGATGATGACACCTTTGGTGTCGCCCAATATTTTGGCAATACGCAAGTGGTTCATCATCCGATCGAATCGGTAACATTCTTCCTCGATCTCTTCAATGTAGAGGAGTGAATTTTTGAATGAAGGAATGTACGGACTGCCGATAATTGCCGTAATGAGCGACAGGTTGCCGCCAAGCAGGATTCCCGATGCCTTTCCATTCACGAGTGTTTGTAATTCTCTGCCATCGGGATTTTGTATAGCGCCAAGTTTCTTTTTGGATGTTACCATCCTCCAGAAATGTTCCTCGGTGAACGGATCGATCTCTTTCCACATCTCCACACCGATCATGGGACCCGAAATCGATACCAAGCCTGTTTTTTTGAAGATGGCGAGCTGCAGCGCCGTAAGATCGCTATAGCCGACGATGATCTTCGGATTTTTCTTGATAAGGGAAAAATTAATGAGGGGAAGGATGCGCGGCGTTCCATATCCGCCGCGGACGGCGATGATTGCTTTTACTTTTTTATCGGCAAACATGTCGTTGATGTCGTCGGCGCGTTCCGTATCGGTGCCGGCGAGATACCCGTGTACTTTTTCGACATTGTTTCCGAGTTTCACTCTGTAACCGAGGTGTTCAAGATACTCTGCTCCTTTGGTGATCTTTTCAACTGTGCTCGGGGGACTTCCCGGCGCAACAATACCGATAACATCTCCTTTTTTTAATGCGGAAGGTTTTATTGTAGTCATGGTGTTATTTCATTTCGACGATGTGAAAGAGATACATAAATGTAAGTTCCACTCCCGTTGCCTTATCCGACGGCGCATAATTTTTCACGCCGAACAGCCGTAGAGAAAGATCGCCAAAACTTTCTTCAAAGCCAACCTTCCAATTTCTCAGATCATTAATACCGGTTCCGGTGTGCCCCGTTCTGCCGGCGGTTTGTACCATGAAGAACGTCGATTCCCCGACCGGCAGTAAATATTCAAGACCGTATGTGCACACATCGTGCTGAGATCCGGTCTTTGTCGGATCGCTTAATATTCCAAGACCGGCATTTGCCGTCCAGACACCCGCAAAATGTTTCTGCAAGAGGAGTGATGAGTAGAAATTCATTTCATCAACGCCAAGGCCGGATTCGTTGCTGGCATTCGGCATTTGAACGCCGAAGCGCACCGAAAGTCCGATTCCCGAACCGTATTCTCGTAGTACACCCAATTTCGTCCAGATCGAAAAATCACCGATGTCTGCGGTGAGATTGTTCGACGTTGTGATCGCCGAGTTGAATGCCGGTTCGCGTCTTGTGATATCCAGAACGTTAAGCAGCGTCCCGTCGGTCTGTAATTCAACATATTCGCTCAACGAGATGCAGAACCGGATATTTCCGATCTTTGTCAGATTGCCCGTTAATCCCGAAAGAGGGAACGGTTGGTGACGAAAATGCGCAGTGCCGAATTCAAATTGTGCGTGTCCCGATTCGAGAAGTGTTGACGGTTCAATAGTGATCGGGTGCTGTTGTGCAATAAGGTGAACGGGGAGGAAGAAAGCGAGAAGGAGTAAAAAATTCTTCAAACAGTTCCGAGATTGTTGGTGAAAAAAAGCCGATGAGCTGTTCATCGGCTTGTGGATTTTTCAACTTATGCTGCGATTGTTTCTTCTTGTTTTACGCGCTTCTCAAACTCATCGCGGAAGCGCCGCACAAAACTTTGCACGGGCCACGCCGCCGCATCGCCGAGAGCGCAGATCGTGTTTCCTTCGATGTGGTTCGCAACGTCGACCAGCAGATCGACATCTTCCATGCGCGCTTCGTAATGCTCAAAGCGATGGAGCATCTTCTCGAGCCAGCCCGTCCCTTCGCGGCACGGCGTGCATTGTCCGCACGATTCGTGATGATAAAAATGAGCGATGCGGGCAAGAACCTTTACGAGATCGGTATCTTCATCCATCACGATTAGTCCTGCCGTCCCCACAGATGAACCTGCCGTTTTCAGCGAATCGGCATCCATGCAGACGCCTTCAAGATTCTCACCGCGAAGCACCATTGTCGATGAACCGCCGGGAATGACCGCTTTGATCTTTTTCCCGTTCGGAACACCGCCGGCATACTCGTTGATCAGCGTCAGAAGAGGAACGCCGGTTGGGACTTCGTACACACCCGGTGTATTTACATGCCCGCTGATGCCGACAAGAATTGGTCCCGGATGTTTTGGTGCGCCGATCTTTGAGTACCATTCCGCTCCTTTATTGATGATGAGCGGAACGTTTGCCATCGTTTCGACATTATTAATAGTGGTCGGCATTCCCCACAAACCTTTTTGTGCGGGGAATGGCGGCTTCACCCGCGGATAACCGCGGTCGCCTTCGAGCGAGTTCATTAATGCGGATTCTTCACCGCAAATATATGCACCGGCGCCTTTATGTGTGTAGATGTTCGTTGAAAATCCTGAGCCGAGAATGTTCTCTCCGATATATCCTTTTGCATACGCATCGGCAAGTGCTTTGTCCACCATCCCGATCCATTTGCCGTACTCACCGCGAATGTAAATATAGGCTGCGGTGATGCCCATCGCATAGCAGCCGATGATGGTTCCTTCGATCATTAAGTGGGGATTGAATTCAAAAATCTGTCTGTCTTTGAACGTACCGGGTTCGGATTCGTCGCCGTTGACGGCGAGATATTTCGGTTTGTCGTTTCCTTTCGGCATAAACGACCACTTCAATCCGGTAGGAAAGCACGCGCCGCCGCGTCCGCGCAAACTGGATTTTTTTACTTCTTCGATGACCTCACCCGGTTTCATCGTCAGTGATTTTTTCAGCGCGGCATATCCGCCGTTCTGTTCGTACACGTCGATCTGATGAAGATTGGGAATATCAGGGAGAATAAATTTTTCCATAGAGTTTCTTTAGGAGACTTTCCAAGTTTTAAAAACTTGGAAAGTCTGAAATGTTATTTCAAACTTGCGAGCAGTTGTTCTGTTTTTTCTGCCGTAAGATTCTCATAGTATTCTTCGCCGATCGCGATCATCGGAGCGCCGCCGCAGGCACCCATACATTCCACTTCGCTGACAGTGAATTTTCCGTCGGCAGATGTTTGTCCGATCTTTGCGCCGCACTGTTGTTCCACTGTCGAAACGATCTTATCGGAACCTTTCAACATACACGAAACGTTGGTGCACACTTCGATGTGATACTTGCCGTGCAGTTTGGATTTATACATCGTATAGAATGTCACTACGCCAAGCACGTGCGCATACGGAACGCCAATCAGATCACCGACGTAGCGCATCATATCTTCGGATATCCACCCTTCTTGTTCCTGCGCGATCCAGAGGATGGGAAGAAGAGCGGCTTTCTTTTGAGGATATTTATTGAAAAGGGATTCGGCTTTTTGGAGATTTTCTTGTGTCAACATAGAATAATATTTTAACAAACAGAAAAAACTTCCGAAGTCTCTAAAACTTCGGAAGGTTGAATTCTAAATTACTTATCCGCTTCGCCCATGACCGGGTCAAGACTTCCCAACACCGCAACGATATCGGAGATCATTCCGCCTTCAACAAGAAGCGAAGTTGACTGCAAATTCATGAATGAAGGGGAGCGGATCTTCAACCGCCACGGATTTCCTTCGCCGCGTGACTGAATATAGAATCCCAGTTCACCTTTGGAACCTTCGATCGCATGATACACTTCGCCGACCGGAGGGTTCACCCCGAAGTTGATCAACATGAAATCGTGAATGAGTTCTTCCATCTTTGTATAGATACGTTCCTTGCGGGGAAGAACTTTTTTCGGTGCGTTTGCGTGAACGGGTCCATCGGGGATTTTTTCCAAACATTGACGGACGATCTTGATGCTCTCTTTTACTTCATTGACGCGAACATAATAACGGGACAAACAATCGCCGCCATGGAACACCGGAATGGTAAAATCCAATTCGTTGTACACGAGATACGGTTCTTTGCGGCGCAGGTCGTGTTCAACGCCGACACCGCGGATATTCGGACCGCACATTCCCATTGCGACGGCTTTTTCTTTGGAGATCACACCGACACCATCCAAGCGCTCAACAAAAATCCGGTTGGTATTGAGCATTTTGATACATTCGTCAAATTTTTCGGGTATCTGTTCAATAAACTGATGAATTGCCGTCTTTACTTCCGGTGTCATATCGTTGGCAAGTCCGCCGACACGGGTAAAACTGGTAGTAAAGCGTGCACCGGTGAGCAATTCAAAAATGTCGTACAATTTTTCCCGTTCACGGAATGTCCACGTAAAGACCGTCAATGCACCAACGTCCATTGCCAGCGCGCCGACACCGAGCAAGTGGGACGAGATGCGGGCAAGTTCACAAATAATGGTTCGGAGGTATTGTGCGCGTTTGGGTGTTTCAATGCCGATAAGTTTTTCGACCGCAAGAACGTACGCTGTGTTGTTCATCAGCGGTGAAAGATAATCGAGGCGGTCGGTGTGCGGAATAAATTCGTGATACGAACAGTTCTCGGCGAGTTTTTCATAACCGCGGTGCAAATAACCGAGTTCCGGCACGCAGGCAACAACCGTTTCCCCGTCCAATTTGATGAGCAGTCGAAGCACGCCGTGAGTGGCGGGATGCTGCGGACCCATATTCAGAATCATCTGATTGTCGAGCGCGTCGTCAAAATGAACGGTGGTGTTCTTGTTTTCAAGGGCAGCGAGAATCCTTTGCTGCCGGATGTCCATTGCTTGTTCGAGATTCATCGGGTAACGAGTAAAATTATTTTCGTGGAAGTGAAATAGAATTGGGAATCCCCATCATCGGAAAATCTTTTCGAAGCGGAAAGTATTGGAACTCTTCCGGCATATACATTCGCCGCATGTCTTTGTTGCCGTCGAACACGATGCCGACCATGTCGTACGTTTCCCGTTCGGGCCATTCTGCTCCCGGCCACACACCTGTCACGGAAGGACAGTGAAGATCGCTTTCATCCACAAACACTTTCAGGCGAATGCGATGATTAAGCGGAATGGAATACAGATTGTATATCACTTCAAACCGATTTTCGGGAGTGTACGCATCGGCACCGCAAATGTCGCTGCAATAATCGAACCGGCAGGCTTCATCATCTCGCAGGAACGTGCAGACGGCAACGTTATCCTCTTTTTTGATATGAACTGTGGTTTCACCGCGGAATTCTTTTACCTCAAGAACGCCGGAAGGGAATTGAGATTTGAGTTTTTCGACAACAGTAGTAAGCATACGGATAAAAAATTTGCCAAGTCTTTACACTTGGCAACAATGTCTTGTTAATTATTGATTCCTTGAATTTGGAGAAGCTGTTGTTTCTCCGCGCGTTCAGCAGCGACGGTCATCGGTGTGCTTCTGCTTTCGCCGCGCTGGATTTTTTCCTGAATGATCATCAACGCGTGAAGCAGATTATCGGGACGCGGAGGACACCCGGCTACGTACACATCCACCGGAAGGAACTGATCGATTCCCTGCACGACAGAATAGGTGCGGTACATTCCACCCGATGACGTGCATGCACCCATCGCAACCACCCATTTCGGATCGGGCATCTGGTCATAAATTTTTCTCACCACCGTTGCCATCTTGTATGTTGTAGTTCCCGCAACGATCAACAAATCCGATTGACGGGGTGAAAAGCGAAATACTTCTGCACCAAAACGTGCAGAGTCGAAGCGCGGCATTGCAAATGCCATCATTTCAATTCCGCAGCACGAAATGCCCAGCGGCATGGGCCAGACGGAATTTTTTCTGCACCAGTTAATGGCAGAATCGATCGTCGTTGTCATTGCGGTATCACCCAACACATGCTCTAATCCCATTGCAACGCTCCTTTTTTGAGAATGTAAATATATCCAACAAACAGAATACCGATGAAGAGAACCATTTCAATATATCCAAACATTCCTAATGCACGAAAGTTCACCGCCCACGGATATAAGAACATCACCTCGATATCGAACAGAATAAAAAGTACCGCTACCATGTAATATTTTACAGAGAAGCGTTCACGCGCAGAACGCACTGGCGGCATACCGCTTTCGTAGGTGGAGAGTTTTTCAGGATTTGGACGATGCGGTCCGAGCAAGCGATGCAGCAGATAAAAAAGAAGCCCGAGGATTATCGCCACGGAAATCATCAGAGCAATAGGAATGTATGAAAGCATTGTGAAACCGGCTGTATTGATGAATGAATTTCTGTCAAAATTTATCGAAAAAATGCCCTAAAGTCAACGAGACGACATTTTTATGAAAATGTTTTTGATCGTGGACTGTGGTTCCATCGGTTGGTCTTTCTTGCATTCATTATTTCCGATGTGCGGTATGAATAACCATCCCGCCGTACGATCTGTTACGCTATGTTCTCGTACATGTCTTCGATCAGATGTTCGTAACGCTTTTCGATCACCTTTCGTTTGATCTTCAGCGTCGGTGTCATTTTACCTTCTTCGACGGAAACCTGTGTATCGAGTAAAACAAATTTCCGTACGTGTTCAAAATTTGCCCGGTCGCACTGAAGGGGGTGAATATTTTTTTCTAAATTATCTGTGAACAAAAATATAACGGCGGATCAATCCGTTAATGATCGTCGTGATTTTATAACGGCACTATGTGGCAATTGTCAACCGCATAAGGGCATTTTGATCTGTTGTCAAGTTAAGTTTTCTCGCTATAATCGAGACCGAAAAAGACTTAATTTTTTTCTTGACTTGAGTAATGTAACCCCCTATATTCGCATAGAGTTACATCTGTTGTAAAGCACGCCTCATTTTCAAAATGTTAACTTTTTCTAGGTAATATGTTTTATTCTCTCACTACAGGAGAAGTAAGAGGCTTTTTCTTTTTCTCACAGGGGAAATAAAAAAAACGATCATTTCAATTTTTTATCATACAGTATTCATTAATGGGCAGTTCTAATTATTGCCACAAAGGTACGAAGGCACAAAGTTACACGAAGAAAAATGTAGTTACGCACTCTTTGTGATTCTTCGCGTCTCTGTGTCTTAGTGGCATAAATTCTTTATGTTTTTAATTTTTGGAACTGCCCTAATGCCAATTTTAATCTAATCAGGAGGAAATAACTCAATGAGCGAAATAAAAGTAGCAGCAGCCCAGGCTACGTCCCGGATCGAGAACGGTGATACTATGGTTCGTGGACTTACATTTCGGCGCTATTTTACCAGCGAAGGGATTCATCCGTTCGACGAGATCGAGTGGGAATTGCGTACGGCAGTCATCAGCAACGAAAAAGGGGAAAAGATATTCGAGCAAAAAGATGTTGAGATTCCGAAGTCGTGGTCAATGACTGCAACGAACGTTGTTGTTTCAAAATATTTCCATGGACAACTCGGTTCACCAGAACGTGAACAGAGTGTTCGCCAGCTTGCGGACCGCGTTGCTACATCAACGGTCAACTGGGGAAAAAAGCAAAAATATTTTGCATCCGAAGAGGATGCCGATATTTTCTATAACGAGTTATGTTTCCTGCTGGTGAACCAATATATGGCATTCAACAGTCCTGTATGGTTCAACGTCGGTGTGGAAGAGCGTCCGCAATGTTCTGCCTGTTTCATCAATTCCGTACAGGATTCCATGGAGTCGATTCTCGGCCTTGCCCGCACCGAAGGCATGCTCTTCAAATGGGGATCTGGAACAGGTTCGAATCTTTCCACACTTCGTTCATCCAAAGAAGCTCTCGCCGGCGGTGGAACAGCCTCCGGTCCGGTTTCGTTCATGAAAGGATTTGACGCATTTGCCGGAGTGATCAAGTCCGGCGGAAAAACTCGCCGTGCAGCGAAAATGGTCATTCTTAATGTCGATCATCCGGATGTGGTGGACTTCATCAACTGTAAAGCAGTAGAAGAGAAAAAAGCGTGGGCGCTGATCGATGCAGGGTATGACGGCGGATTCAACATGCCCGGCGGAGCGTACGATTCTATATCGTATCAAAATGCCAATCATTCTGTCCGCGTCACCGACGATTTCATGAAAGCAGTTCTTGAAGATAAAGAATGGAAGACCAAATCGGTGAAAAGCGGCAAACCGGTCGACACATACCGCGCCCGCGACCTGATGCGCCAGATCGCCGAAGCGGCATGGCTCTGCGGCGATCCGGGAATGCAGTTCGATACGACGATCAATACATGGCATACGTCATCCAACACGGCTCGCATCAATGCCTCAAATCCGTGCAGTGAGTACATGTATCTAGATGATTCTGCATGTAATCTTGCATCGCTCAACCTGATGAAGTTCCGAAAAGAAGATGGCGAGTTCGATGCGGAATCATTTAAATACGCCGTCGATATCACGATCACGGCTCAGGAAATTTTTGTGGATAACGCAAGCTATCCAACACCGGCGATCGAAAAGAACAGTCATGCGTTCCGTCCGCTCGGACTCGGTTATGCAAACCTCGGTGCACTGCTTATGGCGCGTGGTCTCGCATATGACAGCGATAAAGGGCGTGATTATGCCGCTGCCGTGACATCGTTGATGTGTGGTGAAGCGTATATACAATCATCACGCATCGCAAAAGAGATGGGTCCGTTTGCCGGATATGCGGTCAACCGTGAACCGATGCTGAACGTGATGAACAAGCACAGCATTTACGCCAATAAAATTGAAAAGGAACATGTTCCGCAGGATATGTGGGAGTCGTCGAGCCAATCGTGGAAAGAAGCGATCGAACTCGGTAAAGCGTACGGCTACCGCAATGGCCAAGCCACCGTGCTCGCACCGACCGGAACGATCGGTTTTATGATGGATTGCGATACCACCGGCGTGGAACCCGATATTGCCCTGGTGAAATACAAAAAGCTCGTCGGCGGCGGATTCATGAAGATCGTCAACCAGACCGTGCCGGAAGCGTTGCAGAAACTCGGCTACGACAGCGAACAGATCGAGCACATCGTGAAATATATCGACAAGAACGACACCATCGAAGGTGCACCGTTCCTGAAAGAGGAACATCTTTCCGTGTTCGACTGCGCGTTCAAACCGGTGAAGGGAAAACGCTCCATCGAATACATTGGACATATCAAAATGATGGGGGCAACACAGCCCTTCCTTTCCGGCGCGATATCCAAGACCGTCAATATGCCCAATGAAGTGACACCGGAAGATATTATGCAGGCATATGTCGAATCGTGGAAGCTCGGCTTAAAATCAGTTGCCGTTTATCGTGACGGATGCAAACGAACACAGCCCCTCAGCACGTCTTTGGATAGTAAAAAAGAAGAGAAAAGATCGGAAGCGCGTCTTGCGCGCCGCCGTTTGCCCGCAGAACGCGAAGCCTATACGCATAAGTTCAGCATCGCGGGACACGAAGGATATATCACTGTTGGCATGTATGAAGACAGAACACCGGGTGAAGTATTCATTACGATGTCCAAAGAAGGGTCAACACTTTCCGGTATGATGGATGCGTTCGCAACCTCGATCTCCATCGCCTTGCAGTACGGTGTGCCGATAAAAGTGCTTGTTGATAAATTCAGCCATATGCGCTTCGAACCCTCCGGCTTTACACAGAACCCGGAAATCCCGATTGCAAAATCGATCTGCGATTACATCTTCCGGTGGCTGGGAATGAAGTTCCTGCCGAAGGACGAACAGCCGTTGACGATGCTTGCAGAAACACCGCTGCTCGAAAAAGCGGTAACTGCTCCGGCAATGAGTGTTGCGCAGAATGAAGCATTTGAGAAGAACGAAAAGTCGATCTTCCAAACACAGGCAGATGCGCCGCCGTGCCACGAGTGCGGGAGTTTGATGATTCGCTCGGGTTCGTGCTATAAATGTATACAATGTGGCAGCACGAGTGGGTGCTCGTGAGATGTATTAGCTGTTGCAAAAGACACAGATTCACAGATGAAATAAACAGAACCGCCGATGCTCAAGCATCGGCGGTTCTGTTTTGAGAGAAAGAAAAACCAATCATTTCATTCCTTCTGCTTCTTTGAAGAAGGAAGAAACTGTGATTGTTTAAACCGTAAATATTGATATCTTTATCCTGCAATGACGACCAAACTCTCCATCCATCGCGGCGATATCACAATACTTCGCGTGGATGCCATTGTGAACGCCGCGAATATATCTCTTCTTGGCGGTAAAGAAAGGATTTTAATCGATCCGATTCGATGCAGCCAAAAAACTTGTTTCCGGTGTGATCTCGCTGGAAGAATATTTGAGAGTGCTGGGGTAAGATTTTTTTGTTCAAGTAAATGCCGCTCACTTTCAAAGAGAGTGGCATTTTGTTGCCGATGAATTTCATCAGCGTTTGTATTTATAGAGAGATGCGTTATGAACAATCATCGTTGCGCGTGGTGCGGAGACGATCCGGTCTACCAACAATATCATGATGAAGAGTGGGGCGTTCCCGTTCACGATGACAGAAAACTTTTCGAGATGCTCATTCTTGAAGGCGTGCAAGCGGGATTAAACTGGATCACGATTTTGCGTAAGCGAAAAAATTATCAAAAGGCATTCGATAATTTCAATGCGAAAAAAATCATTCAGTTCGATGCGAAGAAGATCAAAGAACTTCTCGCCAACAAAGGAATTGTTCGCAATCGTTTAAAGATTGCTGCGACAATTTCCAATGCAAAAGCATTTCTTGAAATCCAAAAAGAGTTCGGCAGTTTCGATAACTACATTTGGCGTTTTGTTGGTATTAAGCCGATAATCAACAAACGAAAATCTATCAAAGATATTCCCCCAACGACTCCCGAATCCGATGCAATGAGCAAAGATTTGAAAAAGCGCGGCTTTCGCTTTGTTGGTTCTACGATCTGCTACGCTTTCATGCAGGCGTGCGGGCTGGTGAATGATCATGAAATGAAATGTTTTCGATATAAAGAAGTATTAATTTAATAGTGTTTTGTTTATTGCTAACAATCGCGTAACTTAAGCACATATTTTACTAAAAAGAATATTTAAGATGACTAAACCAAAAGCACATAAATTGCAAAAGAAAACAAAAAAAGATATTAAAACGACCTATAGTGCCGATTCCGAACTCCCGAGATTAATTAGAGAATCGAGTGCACTGTATCAAACAAAAATTCCCATTAAAGGTGAACGTGTTTGCCAATGTGGTCCGACAAACATTAATTGTATGACGGCTAAAGAATGGATGAAAAGTCAAATTGGTGTGTGGGAGTTTTTCTATGAGTCAAGAGATATTAGAAAGAAAGACCTTCATCCTGCAACTTTTCCTATTTCACTTGCAAGAAAAGTTATCGAATTATTTTCACATCAAGGTGAATTAGTATTAGATCCATTTGTAGGGAGTGGAACATCTTTGCTTGCAGCACAAGATTTGAATCGCAATGCTATTGGATTTGATTTGCAAAAAAAATATCTAGATTTATGTACTAAAAGACTTGCGAATTATAACTTGCTTAATAATTCTCAACAAATTGCAATTCAAGATGATGCTCATAATATTTCAAAATATTTGAATCCAGAGAGCCTTTCGCTTATAGTTACTTCGCCACCATACGGTAATTTATTGAATAGAAAGAGAAAAAATAAATCAAAACGTAATCGAAAAGATGAACAATTTGATACGATAGAACAATACTCTCAAGACCCACGCGATCTGGGCACTATGGAACTTGAAGAATATACAAAAGCAATGGGAGATATTTTCGAAGTATTGTTACCTCTCCTAAAACCCAAAGCTCATTGCGTTATCAATGTGACTGATATGTGGCGAGAGAATAAACGCATTACGCTTCATATTTCGATAGTTGAAGAACTTCGTAGGAGGGGTTACGAACTAAGGAATACAATTATTTGGAATAGAACAAATATCGTTAATAATATTGGAATATTTGGGTGGCCAAGTAATTATATAACTATGGGAACAACATTTGAATATTTGCTTGATTTCTGGAGGCCACCTTACAAATGAAACTCTTTTCAAAAGAAGAATTAATTACGGATATAAAAAGAATCTTTGCTGAAGGTTGGCATAAAAGTATTAAAACAACAATTGATTCTAGAAATGATGGTGCAGTCGGAAATACTTTACTAGAACAGGACATAATCACGGAACAAAATTTAGACTTCGTCAGGGAATGTGGACGAAAATCTACGAAGAAGAGAAAAAGGTAATATAACCTTCCTTGAAACTCTCCCGAATTTTCCGCATTTTCTAATAGGGACGCACAAAGCGTCCCTATTTTTCTTTTCATTCTCAGGTTTTTATGCATAAAGCCAAAGTTAAACGAAAAACAAAAGAGACCAACATCTCCGTTGCGGTGGAATTAAACGGCACCGGTAAATCAAAGATCTCGACGGGTATCGGATTTCTCGATCACATGCTCGACCTGTTCACTAAACATGGAATGTTCAATATTGAACTGACGTGCAACGGCGATCTGCATGTGGACGATCATCATACCACAGAAGATGTCGGGATCGCTCTCGGTCAGGCGTTTGCAGAGGCGTTGGGAAACAAAGCGGGAATTACCCGTTACGGTCACGCGTATGTTCCCATGGATGAATCGCTGGCACGATGTGTTGTCGATCTGAGCGGACGGTCTGCGCTGGTGTTCAATGCGGACTTCAAGCGGAAAACCGTCGGCGATCTTTCAACGGAAATGATCGAACATTTCTTCCGTTCGTTTGCGGAAAATGTAAAAGCGAATGTTCATATTGAGATAGTGTACGGAAGCAATACGCATCACAGAATAGAAGCGATGTTCAAAGCATTTGCCCGCGCCATGCGGATTGCGTGCGAACCCGATCCGAGAGTAAAGGGTGTTCTGTCGACAAAAGGGAAACTTTAATCAATGGACAATTAACAATGAACAATTGACAATTATTTCAAACAAGCCTGTCGTACGACAGGTCCATTGTCCATTATCAATTATTATGATTGGAATTATTGATTATCATTTAAACAATCTCCGCTCGGTGCAAAAAGCATTCGAGAAAGTCGGCGTACAGTCGTTTATTTCCGATAATCCTGCCGACTTGAGAACGGCAGACAAACTTGTGCTTCCCGGTGTTGGTGCATTCGCTCAGGCGATGGAAAATCTTCGTGTGCTTGGATTGGAAAACATCGTGCGCAAGCACGTGGCAGACGGAAAACCCCTTCTCGGAATTTGTCTCGGCATGCAGCTTCTGTTTTCCAAAAGTTATGAAGGGGGAGAATCTGCCGGACTGGATTTTGTGCACGGCAATGTAAAATTATTCCCTTCAACAGTGAAGGTTCCGCATATCGGATGGAATCAAGTTGAGATCGTCAAAAAATCTCCGCTATTGAACGATGTAGAAGAAAAATCATTCGTCTATTTCGTACATTCATATTATGTCGAACCGACGGAAGACGTCACGCTGACGCGGACGGAATACGGCTTTCGGTTCACTTCAATCATTGAAAAAGGGAACGTATTCGGGATCCAGTTCCATCCCGAAAAAAGCCAAGTGACAGGATTACAGTTGTTGAAAAATTTTGCTGAACTATAAAGTCGTGGAGTCGTGAAGGAGATGAGTCGTTGAGAATAATTCTCCACGACTTCACGACTCAACTACTTAACTACTATAATGCTATTAATTTTACCTGCAATAGATATTAAAGATGGTCGCTGTGTCCGTCTTGTGCAGGGGGCACAAGGGACAGAAACGATCTACTCCGACGATCCGGTGAAGATGGCGGTGCTCTGGCGTGGCGAAAATGCCAAGACTCTCCACGTTGTTGATCTTGACGGCGCATTCGAAGGGAAGATGAAAAATCTTGACATACTACGCCGGATGATTGAAGCGGTGGATATTCCGATCCAGATCGGCGGAGGAATCCGCACCTATGAACAAGTGAAGCAATTGTTCGATTGCGGCATTTATCGGGTTGTCTTAGGTACTGCAGCAATCGATGACCCGGACCTTGTTGCCAGGTGCGTGAAAGATTTTGGTGCGCGGAAAATTGTTGTCGGCATCGATGCCAAGAACGGCGTGGTAATGACAAAAGGTTGGAAAGAAAACACGGGAATTGAAGCTGTTTCGCTCGCATTGAATATGAAACAACTCGGCGTGTGCAGGATCGTATACACCGATATTACCCGTGACGGCATGATGACCGGTCCGAATTATGAAGCGATAAAAGATATCGCACAGAAGACCGGTTTACGTGTGACGGCATCCGGCGGCGTTTCGGACTATCAGGACCTGATCAAATTGCAGGAGTTGGAGAAATTCGGTGTCGATTCGGTAATTGTCGGGAAAGCGTTGTATGAGAACAAGTTTCCGTGCCAGGCATTATGGCGCGAGAATGAAAAATCGTTGGATGATCTGGGACCAACGAGAAGAATCTAATAATTTTTTCATCGTTTCATTTGGTCATTGAACCATTGAAATGAACAAATGAGGCAATGATTCAATGAGAAAATACTATCGTGTTAGCGAAGCGAATAATTCCTTGTCTGGATGTCGATAAAGGCAGAGTCGTCAAAGGAACGAATTTCGTCCAATTGGTCGATGCGGGCGATCCGGTAGAACAGGCGAAATATTACGATGCCGAAGGGGCTGATGAATTGATCTTTCTTGATATCACCGCCTCATCGGATAATCGCAGCACCATGGTGGATGTTGTGAAAAGAACTGCGGAAGAGATATCCATTCCGTTTACCATCGGCGGAGGGATACGCACGCCGGACGATATGCGCGAGATGCTCCGTAACGGGGCGGATAAGGTCAGCATTAATACTGCTGCGGTGAAAAATCCTCAATTGATCGGGGATGGCGCTGAACAATTTGGAGTGCAGTGCATCGTCGTTGCGATTGACGCGAAAAGAGTTTCCTCTGAACAATGGAAGGTCTTTATCAACGGCGGAAGAACAGAGACCGAACTTGATGTGATCGAATGGGCTCAGCGTTCCGAGGAACTCGGGGCAGGCGAAATTTTACTGACAAGTATGGATCGGGACGGTACGAAAGACGGATATGATGTTGAATTGTTGAAACGCGTCACATCTGCAGTAAGAATTCCGGTGATTGCCAGCGGCGGTGCGGGAAATCTGGAACATTTATACGAGGCATTTCACCATGCTGATGTTGATGCGGTGCTGGCGGCATCAATCTTCCATTTTCGGCAATACACGATCAGGCAGGCGAAAGAATTTTTGACCTCAAAAAATATTTTGGTGAGAAATTAATACGAGGATAAACTTGTCAAGTCTTAAAGACTTGACAAGTTTTTATATAAAAAATTATGAGCATACTCGATCAATTAAAATACGATTCCAACGGACTTGTTCCGGCAATTGCACAAGACGATACAACGGGCGACGTGTTGATGATGGCATGGATGAATCGTGAAAGTCTGGAAGAAACACTGAAAACAAAACGTGCGGTCTATTGGAGCCGTTCGCGCGGGAAATTATGGCGCAAAGGAGAAGAATCCGGCAATGTGCAGGAGGTGAAATCGATCCACGTTGACTGTGATGCCGATGTAGTGCTTCTTCGCATCAATCAAATTGGTGGAGCCGCGTGCCATACCGGACATCGCACCTGCTTTTACCGCGAGGTGATGAGTGATGGTGAAGGATTGATTCGCCGCGGCGAATTGAAAGAAAAAGATGACGTTGTGTTCGATCCCAAAACGGTATATGCGAAGTATCCTTCGGATAAAAAATGAAGATCGCCATCATCGGACATTTCTGTTTGGATATCTTCCATCAGGCGGACGGAACGGAACAACGTGAGCTGGGGGGAATATTTCACTCCGTAGCGGCGATGGCGAATCTTGCATCAGATCGGGATACGTTGTTTCCGGTGTTCGGCGTCGGTGAGACAGAAATTGAACAGGTAAGGTCTGCCGTATCCGTTTACAACAATGTGGATACGAGCGGCATCTTTTCATTTCCCGGTGAATCGAATTATGTTCACTATTATCATGACAATCCGAACGAGCGTTCGCTGAACATTTCCCAGCCGATTCCGTTATCCCACATTAAAAAATATTTGAAGGTTGACGGCATTTACATCGATATGATTTCGGGTTCCGATATTACGGTCAACACGATTGATGAGCTTCGTCTCGATGTCCGCGAAAAAAATATCCCGATTCATCTTGATATGCATTGTCTCACGGTCGGCATCAATCCCGACGGAACGCGGTTCCGCCGTGCGATGTCCGATTGGAGACGCTGGTGCTTTATGATCGACAGTGTGCAGATGAATGAAGAAGAGGCGCAAGGGATCTCAATGGAAAAATTCGACGATGTATTACTGGCAAAACAGATGATGCCGCTGATGGTGAAAGCATTTGTGATCACTCGAGCCGAGAGAGGGATATCCTTATATCAGGCGGATCACAAACATCTCGTTACAAAAGAGTTTGCCAATGAGATCACGGCGACGCTGGTTTCGGTGATCGGTTCTGGGGATATTTTTGGTGCATCGTTTCTCTACGCGTTTCTTAAAAAGAAAAAATATGATGAGGCGGCGATGTTTGCACAGCGTGCCGCGTCGGTCACAACACGGTATGCCTTGGCTGAAAAACATCGATGTCTTGCAGAGTTGAGTAAAGAGTTATGAAGCGTATTTTAGTCTGTGGGAGCAACGGTTTGCTCGGTCAGAAATTGGCTTGGATGCTTGCGGTTGATTCTCAATACGAAGTATTGAATACGTCGCATCACCGTAATTTTGTTCTTGTCAATTTTCCGTTCGATTATACACAGCTCGATATTTCGGTGCGCGGCGATGTTAAGAGTCTGGTCTCCAGTTTTCGGCCCGATGTGATCTTCAATGCGGCGGCGATGACCAATGTTGATCTGTGTGAAAAAGAACGGGAGCAAGCGTGGAAGATAAACGTTGTGGGGGTTGAAAACCTGGTTGAAATTGCTCGCCGGATCAACGCAAAGTTAATCCATGTTTCGACCGATTACGTCTTTGACGGAAAAACACCGCCGTACGACGAGAACTCCAGAGTAAATCCGGTGAATTATTACGGCAAGACGAAATTGGCGGGAGAAAATGCCGTTCTTACCGGCGGAATAGAACATGCGATCCTTCGTACGATCGTTGTCTATGGAACCGGTATCGGTGTGCGAAATAATTTTGCATTGTGGGTGGTCAAAAGTCTGCAGGAAAGAAAGTCGATTCGCTGCGTTGATGATCAGATCAGCAATCCTACCCATGTGCAGGATGTGGCGCAGGCAATGATCAACTGTGTGAAATACGACGGCAAAGGTATTTTTCATACCGGCGGCGGCCAAGTTGCCAGCCGGTACGATTTTGCGGTTCGTGCCGCCGAGATTTTCGGGTTGGACAAACAGTTGATCGAACGGATCAAGACTCCCGATCTGGTGTTACCGGCTGTTCGTCCGTTGAATACGACATTCATCATCGATAAAGCACGGAAAGAAATTCATTACAACCCGATGAACGTGACGCAGGGATTGGAATTACTGAAACGGGAATTGTTGGGTATCAATTTAAATTAAGACGAGATAAGATTGTCAATTTCAAAATTGGGACTTCTGAAAAATTACTTACGCAGTCATTGCGAGGAATTCGCCGCAGGCGAAGACGAAGCAATCTTTGAAATTGGATTGAAAACGAGATTGCATCGCCAAAAAACAGCTCGCAATGACAATAATTTTAGGTATAACAAAAACTTCGTTTTATATCTTGCAATTCTTTGTGCGCTGCTTTTCGCGTCCTGTGCATCAACAAAAGAAACGACGAACATCGAAAAACTGAAAGAAGTGAAACCGATTACCAGCACGTTCAAACTTCTTTCGATTAATACGATGCATCAACTGCAGGATCTCACCGATGTGAAAAAATTTGCATCGTGGATTCAAACAACGGGTGCCGAAGTTGTGGCAGTTCAACAGATCGAACGGGCAACGGAGAGCAAACCGGGTTTCGATGCGGTAACGGAACTTGCCAAACGGCTTGATATGCGGTCGTTTTTCGGCAAGTCAAGATATTATCAGGGATGGGATTCCGGGAATGCTCTGTTCAGTCTGTATCCGATCCAGCAAACATTTGTGTACAATCTTCCCGTTGGGAAAGGGAAAGTCCGCCGCTCACTTGCGTACGGAGTGGTCGATACAGGATTACGGTCGGTGGGATTCGGATCAACAGATCTTGATGATGAAGTTCTCACGGAGAGGATCAAACAGGTGTATGAGATCATATCCGTGACGGAATCAATGAAAGAATACCCGACAGTTGTTGCCGGAATTTTTGGTGAACCTGCAAACGGCAAGTCGGCGGATAAAATGAAAGAGAAGTTTTCGATCGTCAACGAATTGAACGATGAGATCAAAAATCTTGAACAACATGCGTACGTGCCGACCAGTTCGAAAATGAGCATCGTTTCAGCGGAAAAAGTGAAATACGGCGGATTTACTTCAGCAGGTGTACTGGTAACAATTGAAATGAGACAATAACTATTTGTTCATTTTTTCATTGGATCAATGAAAAAATGGATCACTGATCCAATGAAGGAATATTCTCATGCTCGATGTAAAATTCATTCGCGAAAACATCAACCTCGTCAAACAAGGCATCAAAGCCAAAAATGAAACCGACAACGTCGACGCGATCATTGAGATCGACGAGAAACGCCGCGTGCTGATCGGGGAAGGTGAGGCTCTTAAGGCAAAGCGTAACGACGTTTCCGCAAAGGTCGGACAGATGAAAAAAGCGGGAGAGGATGCTTCGGCGGTGATTGAAGAAATGAATCACGTGAAGACGCGGATTCAACAAATAGACGGAGAGTTAAAAAGGGTTGAAGAGAGACTGGAAGCGATGTTGCTCACGGTTCCCAATATTCCGCATCCGTCGGTTCCTGTCGGAAGAACTCCCGATGACAACAAAGTTGTATCCGAATGGGGAGAAAAATTAGAACAAGATTTCGAATTAAAACCGCATTGGGATATCACTTCAACACTCGGCATCATTGACTTTGACCGCGGTTCGAAAGTTACGGGAGCCGGATTTCCATTTTATATCGGGAAAGGGGCGGTCCTCGAGCGTGCGCTGATCAATTTCTTTCTGGATCAGGCGGGCGAACGCGGTTACAACGAACTTCAGGCGCCGATCGTTGTGAACGAAGAGAGTGCGCAAGGTACGGGGCAACTCCCGGATAAAGAAGATCTGATGTATGTGGCGACCCGCGATAATCTTTACATGATTCCCACGGCAGAAGTGCCGATGACAAATTTTCATCGCAAAGAGACATTTGAAGAAAAAGAATTGCCGATCAAATATGCGGGCTACACGCCCTGCTTTCGTCGTGAAGCCGGTTCGTACGGAAAAGATGTGCGCGGTTTGAATCGTTTACACCAATTTGATAAAGTGGAATTGGTAAAATTCGTTCATCCACAAACATCGTACGATGAACTTGAATCGTTGCGCGGCGATGCGGAACGATTGTTGCAACTTCTCGGTTTACCGTATCGCGTGCTGTTGATGTGCACGGGAGATATGGGATTCACACAAACCAAAAAATACGATCTGGAAGTATGGGCACCGGGGCAGCAGAAATGGCTCGAAGTCTCTTCGTGCAGTAATTTTGAAACATTCCAGTCGCGCAGAATGAGCATCAAATTCAAATCACGCGAAACAGGAAAGCAAGAATTTGTGCACACGCTCAATGGTTCTGGACTTGCGCTGCCACGTGTCGTTGCAGCGATCATCGAACATTATCAAACTCCAGAAGGAAAAGTTGTGGTGCCGAAAGTGTTGCATCCGTACACAAAATTTACCGTGATTAAATAAAACTATCGTTCAACTCTTCAAGGGTTTTTGATGTTAGATAATACTATGTTTTCAGATTTGATGAATCTACTTTGTGAACCCTTGAAGGGTTTTGTTAAATGAAATCCCTCTTACGACTCAAGCCATATCTTGCAAAATATAAAACGACGCTTCTTTGGGGATTGCTCACCGTTATCGTGAGCAATCTTTTTACTGTAGCAACTCCGTGGTACATCGGTGAAGCTGTCGATGAATTGAAACGCGGGCTTGAAACCAGTTCTCTTCTTCACACGGATCTCCTTTACTATTCACTTCTGATCGTCGGATTCTCTTTGATCGCTGGTTTTATGCTGTTCCTCACCCGGCAAACGATCATCGTGGTCTCGCGAAAGATCGAATACGACCTGCGCAACGATTTTCTCTCGCACATTCAAAAACTACCTTTGAGCTATTTCCAGAATACTCCTACCGGTGAATTAATGGCGCATGCGACGAACGATATCAGCGCCGTGCGCAACGTGCTTGGTCCCGGCATTATGTATCCTGCCGATACGTTCATGACATTTTCGATGTCGCTGACATTGATGTTCGTCAAAAGCTGGGAATTGACGCTGATGGCGCTTGTTCCACTGCCGTTGGTGTCGTACGCGGTGTACCGGTTGGGGAAAGCGATCCACGCAAAATTCAACGACCGGCAGGAACAATATGCCGTTCTTACGACCAAAGCGCAGGAAAATCTTTCCGGCGCACGTGTGGTCAAAGCCTATGTACGCGAAGAATATGAGATCGAGCAATTCCGGAAAGCAAGCTGGGAATATTTGAAGAAGAATATCGTTCTTGCTCGAGCGCAGTCGGTGATGTGGCCGTTGATGTATGTATTGGTCGGACTATCGCTCGTCATCGCAGTGTATTTTGGCGGAATGAAAGTCATCAACAAAGAGATTACGATCGGAACACTCACGGCATTTTTCACGTACCTGTCGCTTCTTATTTGGCCGATGATCGCGTTCGGGTGGGTGACGAATATGGTGCAGCAAGGTGCGGCTTCGATGCTTCGCCTCGCGAAGATCTTTGATACTGTTCCCGAAATCTGCGATACGGAAGAAACCGATCGTTCCGTTCGTTCGATTGAAGGGGGGATCGAATTCGGGAATGTCTCGTTCACACACAAAAATGCGGAACAACCGACGCTGAAAAACATCAATGTGAAAATTCCGAAGGGGAACATTCTCGCTGTCGTCGGGTATACCGGATCGGGGAAAAGTTCTCTCGTGAACTTGCTTCCGCGGTTGTATGATGTGACCGATGGAGAATTGTTGATCGACGGGGTGAACGTCAAAAAAATTCCTTTGGAAGTTTTACGGAAGAATATCGGGTACGTTCCGCAAGAAACATTTTTATTTTCCGATTCCATTGCTGAGAATGTCCGGTACGGTGACGATGATGCTAACCGTGAATTGATTTATGAGGCGGCGGAGATATCGCAGATATCGAAAGATGTGGCGGATTTCCCGCAACGATTCGAGACGATGCTCGGTGAACGCGGTATCACTCTTTCGGGCGGACAGAAACAGCGCACAAGCATTGCCCGCGCAGTACTGCGAAAACCAAAAATCTTGATTTTGGATGATGCTCTTTCCGCGGTGGATACGTACACGGAGGAGGCAATTCTTCAAAAACTCCGGCATGTTATGGATGGAAGAACGTGCATTATTATCTCTCACAGAATTTCTACCGTAAAAGATGCCGACAATATCATTGTCCTGGATAAAGGTGAAATAGTGGAGCAGGGGAAGCACGACGAATTGGTTGAGCTTGGAGGGATCTACGCATCGTTGTATCAAAAGCAGTTGCTGGAGAAGGAACTTGAGGAGTTGTAACATCTCGGGTAGGTTGGCGTTTACGCCGACTATATTAACTACGATATGCGTCCGAAACATTTCTCCATACCAAATGGATTGTTCTTTTTAACGGTGCATTGTGCAGCCGGTTTCAAACCATTTTTGGATAAGCGTTCAAGTGAGCTATATTTGAATACGCTTAGCAAGAAAGTAAATGATTTAGGTGTTGCATTGTTTGCGTATGTTGTAATGCTAGATCACGTCCATTTATTATTACAACAACCCAAACAATTGACGTTAGAAAAACTGATGAACCACATCAATGGTGCATCAGCACGGGAGATCAACAAACAACGAAATACAGTTGGTGAGAAATTTTGGCAAGGCGGTTTTCACGATGTTTTTCTTCGAGAACCAATTGACTTTGCAATAAAGATCAATTATATCCATAACAATCCTGTGAAGGCGGGACTTGTGGTAAATCCTGAGGATTATATTTTTTCATCAGCGAGATTTTATAAAACAAAATTTGGGACTGCGGTTTTCGATACAAAATATTTCGATAATTATTCTTTAGAAGGAATTATAAATCAAATCAGTGGAATTTTGCAGTCGCCCTAAAGGGCGACCTGCCATAATAACTTTTTACTTCTAACTTTTTTTACTTTTGACTTTACGATGTCTATTCAAGACGACGACATATTAGGCAAAGCCTACGACGCCAATTTAATGCGGCGTTTGATCAAGTATTTGAGTCCTTATAAATGGCAGGTGGCGTTTGCGATCTTCTTAAGCCTGCTCGTTTCAGGACTCGAAGCGGTTCGTCCGTACTTTACCAAGATCGCTGTCGATGTGAATATTGCTCAAGGGGATTCGGCCGGGTTGTTGCAAACTACGGTCATATTTCTTTTCATTCTCATTCTTCGCGGTGTTGTGCAATATTACAATTCGTTCGTCACGCAAAAGATCGGACAGCAGGCAATCTTCGATCTGCGGATGGAAGTGTTCCGTCATCTGCAGAATCTTTCGCTTAAGTTTTACGACAAAAATCCCATCGGCCGGCTTATTACCCGTGTCACGAACGATACCGAAGTGTTGAACGACATGTTCTCGTCCGGTATTGTGATGGTGTTCAGCGATGTGTTTATGATCATCGGCATTATTTGGTTCATGTTTGTGATGCAGTGGGAATTGGCGGTGATCTCGCTGTCGGTGATGCCGTTCTTGTTCTACGGGACATTCCTGTTTCGAAAAAAAGCCCGCGAAGCTTACCGCGAAGTTCGTTTGTATCTGGCACGGATCAACACCTTCATGCAGGAACATATCACGGGTATGTTGGTGGATCAGATCTTCAACAGAGAAAAGAATGCCTTCGATCAGTTTGAGAAACATAATGCCGGACACCGTGATGCGAACATCAAGTCTGTCTTTTATTATGCAATTTTTTATCCCGGAGTCGATCTGATCGGCGCTGTGTCTGTCGGTCTCATCATTTGGTATGCCGGTGGAAGTGCTCTGGAGGGCAAGGTAACCATCGGGACGGTGATGGCGTTCCTGCAATTCAACGAAATGTTCTGGCGGCCGATCCGCGACCTGTCGGAAAAATACAACATCATGCAAACGGCGATGGCATCGTCCGAACGGATTTTTAAGTTGCTCGATGATTCGACCCTCCTTCCCGAAACGGGGAAACCGGTTTCCCTGCGAACTGTACAGGGTGAGATCGAATTTCGCAATGTCTGGTTTGCCTATAATGATGAAAATTGGGTGTTGAAGAATATTTCCTTCACGATCAAACCGGGAGAAACGGTGGCATTTGTCGGGCATACCGGAGCGGGGAAAACGACTATCATCAATTTATTGTCCCGCTTCTATGATATTCAAAAAGGGGAGATCCTTGTAGACGGCGTGAACATCCGCGATGTGTCGTTGGCAGAATTGCGGCGAAACGTTGCAGTCGTTTTGCAGGATGTTTTTCTTTTCTCCGGAGACATCAAAAGCAATATCAACCTCGGCAACGATGAAATATCTCTTGATGAAATTCAGACTGCAGCAAAGATTGTCGGTGTCGACAGGTTTATTGAGTCGTTACCGAAGAAATATGACGAAGAGGTAAAAGAGCGCGGCGCAACACTTTCTGTCGGACAGAAGCAACTGCTTTCATTCGCGCGCGCATTGGCGTTCAATCCAAAAATACTTGTGCTTGATGAAGCGACATCAAGCGTTGATACTGAAACGGAAATTCTCATTCAGTCTGCAATTCAACGGCTTCTTGCCAATCGCACGGCAATAGTTATTGCACACCGGCTCTCGACCATCCAAAGTTCGGATAAGATCATCGTGATGCACAAAGGAGAGATTCGTGAAAGTGGCAACCATCAGGAATTATTAGCATTAGGCGGAATCTATTACAAGCTGTATCAACTACAATATAAAGAGCAGGAAGCGGCGTAAGTTTTTTGTTTCTCTCCTTGTTTCTTCATTTCAATTTTTCTACTTTCTCCAAACGTTAAATGTTTCACCATCCACAGGAATGTATCACCATGTCACCAAGTAAAATTGTAACGCTCGAACGTCATATTATCGAGGGCGAGCGAGCGCATCCCGGTGCAACAGGAAATTTTTCCAACATTTTGCGTGATTTGACGCTGGCAATTAAAATTATTTGGCGTGAAGTCAGTAAAGCGGGATTAGTCAACATCCTCGGCGCAGCAGGAACTCAAAACATCCACGGTGATCAGGTAAAAAAATTGGATGTTCTTGCCGACGATGTTATCTACAAAGCAATGGATCACACCGGTCACTTGTGCGTCATGGGTTCTGAGGAACATGAAGATATCTTAAAAATCCCAGCCGCATATCCCAAAGGGAAATACGTATTACTGTATGATCCGCTGGATGGTTCATCTAACATCGACGCCAATGTCAGCATCGGAACGATCTTTTCGTTATATCGCCGCATCTCGCAGCACGGCGATGGTACGTTGGAAGATTGCATCCAGCCCGGATACAAACAGATTGCTGCCGGTTATGTCGTGTATGGTTCCAGCACAATGCTGGTATACACGACCGGCGACGGTGTTCACGGATTCACGCTTGATCCGAGCATCGGCGAATTTCTCCTCTCGCACGAAAATATTAAAATACCACAACGTGGAAAAATCTACAGTGTGAACGAAGGCAATTATAAATGGTGGGATTCCGGTGTGAAGAAATACATCAAATATCTACAGGAAGAAGATAAAGAAACGAATCGTCCATATTCCGGACGTTACATCGGTTCGATGATCGCGGATGTTCATCGCACATTGTTATACGGCGGTATCTTTTTGTATCCAGGCGATTCGCGCAATCCGAATGGAAAATTACGCTTGATGTATGAAGGGAATCCGATTGCATTCATTGTTGAGCAGGCAGGAGGACGATCGATCGATGGCAAACAACGTATTTTAGATGTTGTGCCGACAAAACTGCATCAAAAAACGCCGGTGTTTGTCGGCAGTGAAGATGATGTTTCGATCTGCGAAAAATTTTTGCGTGAGGGATAACGGTGCTGATCGCAAATGCTACGTTTGTTGTGGTTGACGTTGAGACAACGGGATTTTCACCAATAGACAGCGCGGTAACAGAAATTGCGATGGTGAAAGTCCGTTCCGGGAAATTGATCGATGAGTTTTCAACACTGGTGAATCCTGAAATGCCGATACCATTTTCCATTACTCAGATGACCGGAATCGATGATGATCTTGTGGCTGATGCTCCGATCGCAAAAGAAGTAGCGCCGCAGATATATTCCTTTTTGGGTGATGGAATTTTCACCGCTCACAATGTTTCTTTCGATCTCGGATTCGTCAACAGCGCGATTGCAAAGGCAAATATTTCTCCCATTTCCAATCTCCAATTCTGTACGTGCAAACTTGCACGAAAACTTCTTCCGTATCTTCCGAGTAAATCACTGGGTCATGTCACGGATGAACTCAGCATCAAACATACACATCGTCACCGGGCGGCAGGAGATGCGTATGCAACTGCGCAGGTCTTGATCCATTTTTTGGACAGACTGGAGAGGAGCTTTGGCGTGAAAACGGTGGAGGAGTTGTTCCGCTATCAATAAAAAAAGCCATCCGCTGCAGCGAATGGCTTTTGATTACTTCAATTCGCCGCGGCGAATCAATCGGTATTTCAATGCTAACGCAATTTTGCCCGGGCACGTTTTACATATTCGCTGGTAGGATACATTTCTACAAGTTTCTTATATTCTGCCATCGCTTTATCGCGTTCTCCACTTCGTTCGTAACATTGCGCGATCATTAACTGAGCATCGTCTCTCTTTTCAGAGAACCGGTAATTTATCACTTGCCGGAAATGTTCGATAGCGGTTCCGTAATCTTTCATCTGGAAATAACTCTCGCCAATCCAATAATGGCAGTTGTCCGCGTAATCATCCTTTACACCTGAATTCAGTAATGTCTGAAATTCATTGATCGCACCGGTGTAATCTTTTCTGTTGAACTGGGACACTGCTGTTTCATATGCGCGTATTTCTTCAGAAGATGATTTCCCCGCCATTGCCGGTCGTTGGTCCATAGATGGTTTGGGCTGGGACATCATTTGTTCTGCCTGTTGTTTCATTGCAATGTTGGCTGCTTCGAGATCGGAAACCTTTGCCATCATGCCCCGATTTGATTGTTCGGCGGCGGCAAGTTGTTCTTTCAGTTGAATATTTTCGGTCTTTAAGTTATCAAGATCCTGCTGAAGCTGTTCGCGGGTAGGACCTTCCGTTGGTGCGGATGGTTGTTCTGCCACTTCCTTTGGTTGTTCTTCTGCGGGTTGTTCCTCGGTCGGTTGTTCTTCTGTCACACCCGTATCGGTTACCATTTCATCTTCCACCATTGCTTCATCGGAACCTCCGCATCCTACATAAAGAAGAGAAAATGTAAATAAGCAAAGCGCAGTGAGCAGTGTACGTAAAGAAGTTGAAACAATGCGGTTCATGATTCCTCCGAAAGAATATTCTGAAATAACAATACGATGGGGCAAACTTCCTGTGAAATGTATTAATAGCACGTGTAAAAGTCAAGCAAGCTTTTTCATAATGTTATAATGCTGCTATTTGCCCCCTATGTCTAATTTAATTCCCACTGAAAAAGTCTTAAAACGTCATCCCTCGACTCCGCTCGGGATGATACGTATGTATGCTGAATATATACCAAAAACGCATGTCACGCTGAGCGGAGTCGAAACGTGACATATTTTTTCAGTGCTCACTAATTTAGCGCCGTCGAATGAACAATATTCATGCACAAACGGATAGGTGCGATTGCAGGTGAAACATCTCTTTACCAGTGCGGAAAATTCTTCGTGAGAATGTTTCCCGATCCATTGTTCGCGAAAGATGCGGATTTCGACGCAAAAGCACCCAATCGATATCTTCTCTTGAAGAGACAGAATTGTTGTCGAAGAGAATAATTCTGTCGCCCGATTCAATACCGGCGGAATACGCGGGAGTATTGACCAATGGCGAGGAGGCGAGAATTAATTTTGTGTTATCCTTCTTGAATTGAAGGTATCCGATCCACGCTTTGCCGTTCCTATTGTTGTCGGCGGGATTGTTCTTTGGTGAGATGGCGAACGTGAAGTGCAAGATGGTGCTGTATCTCGGCGATGACGGTATCGGGAACTCCGTCAAAATATTTGGATTGTTCCCGCATATCACAGATCTCGTTCACGTAATCGACGGCAACAAATTTCCAGTCGTTTGTCAGTGCAATTTCTGATGAGAAAAAATCCAACTGGCAAATACGGTGGATCGTCAGTATGATCTCGCGAAGTTTTTTCAATTTGTACTTTTGTTCTTCGTCGTTCGACATCTCATTGTAAACGTGCGTTTCATGATCCCACCAGCAGTTGATCGTCGTTCCAAACGCATAATAAACTCTGAACCATGCTTTCTTGCCGTCTAGATCAACAGGATGAACCGTCTCCTGTAAAAGATATGTATCGTTTTTGTGATGTTGACGGCTGTCGAGAATTTCTTTCAGTGTTTCCGCACCGCGCACGACACCGATTCCGCCGCCGGTGGTGTTTGCCGGCTTAATGATGAACGGCCGCCCGAGATGTTCAAGTTCGGTCAGACTGAGTTCTATTTCCTTATTTTTATTATAGGGTGAAACAATGATAGTGTACGGGACAAAAACCCCTTCACCCATCAATGCAAGGTGCATATTGGCTTTATCTTTTGCATACTCCATCCATCGGTGCGGATTGAGGATGTGCGTGTGCGATTTTGCAACAAGCTTTGCCAGCGGAATGAATGCTTCATCATCGTCCGATGCTCTGTCCAAGAGTGTCCGGAAAGATATTCTTCCGGTCCGGAATTTCTTCATTGCATCTTGGACATTGTGCGGTTCGATACGGTATGTGGTAAGACCGAGAGCATGACACTCGCGTTCGATACCGAGAATAAAATCGAGATCGAATTCCCAGTTCCACGCCAAGCCGATATCATATACCTCTTTCATCATACCAAGAAATTAGACAATGAGAAGTTAGCGTGCAAGAAAAAATCCACAAGAAAAAATCCATTATTGCATCCGCCCACACTTCTTTTTATGTTGTTGCAGTATGAAAAAACCGCAACCGCAATTTCAACCCTCGTTTTTTGAGGAGAGAACAAAACTGTTGACGATTGTAGCGGCAATTGCCGTCATTGTAAGAGGACTTGTCCTTTCGCAGTATCATGATTCGATCTTTTGGCAAGCCGTTTGGTCGGACGCATCAACATACAATCAATGGGCGAAGAACATTGTTGCGACAGGGGATTGGATCGGCACACGACCGTTTTTTATGACGCCGTTCTATCCTTATTTTTTAGCAACGGTGTATTCGATCTTTGGTGAAGATCTGATAGCGGTGCGGCTCATTCAGCATACAACCGGTATCGGCACGGCGCTGCTATTGTTTCTTATCTCTGAAAAACTATTCAATAGAAAAGTTGCTTTTATTTCCGCTCTGCTTGCCGCTGTCTATGGTCCTTTTGTACTGTATGGAAATTTACTTCTCGTTGAAACGCTCAAAGTATTCTTTGTGACCCTATACATACGTATCATCCCGAGCGGAGTCGAGGGATGACATTTTAAGACTTTTTCAGTGGGAACTATTTATGTCTCAACAACAAAGAATGTTATTGCTGTGCCAACATTGTGAGGTTGAAATTTTTGAAGGAAACCGAGAAAAATTTAACGATATTTAGTCGCCCCTTAAAAAGTCTTCATCAGCACAACCTTGTCAAGGTTATGCAATTAGATTTGTAAAATTTTGACGTTGTTTCGTTGCCCATCAATAAACCTTGACAAGGTTTCTTACTTTTTAAGGAACGACTATTCAGAGCATCGTAGAAGTATAACTCAAAATTTCATTTTTTTTTGCAGAAATTTCAGAGTAAATTACATGGCGCATACACTTCAAGAATTGGCGCAAACTCACTATGAGAACTTTCCCGTCGGTTCGTTCTTCATTCCCCGGAAGTACCGCGAACCGATCCATTTGATCTACGCCTTTGCACGGGTTGCCGATGATATTGCCGATGAAGGCGCAATGAGTACGGAGGAACGGATCGGCACACTGGATGAATGGGGAGAAAAACTCCGGCAGGCAGTCGCGGGAAATTCTTCGGACACGAAGTGTCCTTCGGACAAATTTTTTATCAAACTTGCCAGCGCTATAAAAAAACACGAACTGCCGATGCAGTTATTTGAAGATCTTTTGACAGCATTCCGTAAGGATGCATCCAATCCGATCTATTCTACGTTCGACGAGGTGCTGGATTACTGCCGATATTCTGCAAATCCGATCGGGCGGATAATGCTGAAAATATTCAATTGCTCCAACGAGGAGACCGAGCGGTTATCGGACGATATTTGTACGGCGCTGCAATTGACGAACTTCTGGCAGGATATTTCAGTTGATACACGAAAAAAACGTTTCTATATTGCGCAAGACGAATTTCGCGAGTTTCGTTTTACGAAGGCAGACCTGCAAGCCGGAATGCACGGCGAACGGTTTGCGCAGTTAATGAAGCACAAGGTTGCGGGGACGAAAAAATTATTCGAATCAGGCAAGCCTCTTATTCGTCGGGTCAATTGGATGTTTCGGTTTGAGTTGAAACTGATCTGGCACGGTGGTATGAGAATTCTGGAAAAGATCGAAGAACAGAATTACGATACACGTTTTGTTCGTCCGAAACTGGACAGGAACGACAAATTTTTTATTGCTGTCCGTTCGGTAAAAGATTACAGAACACTCCCTCTGTCTGTGAAGTTATTTAGTGAGCACTGAAAAAGTCATTGCGAGCGAGTGTTTTTTACGAGCGAAGTTCCGCTTTTCAAATCCCGCTACGAACGGAATCCAAAAAGCGGGACAATCTTTTGTTCAAATTTATAAGATTGTCCCGCTTTTAATGATTCCGCTATTAATCGGGATTCATAAAGCGGAACTTCGGCAAAAAACGCCTCGCAATGACTATCTAACGAGTTTTTCAGTGCTCACTATTTGGCGCAAAAACCGTTCAATGAAGCAGCGAGAGAACATCACATGGAACATCTCCTCACATCAGATATCGTCGAAAAGAACAAACGAAGTAATTTTTATTACTCGTTCCTGCTCTTGCCGAAGCCGAAACGCGAAGCGATCAACGTCGTGTACGCGTGGTGCCGTGTTGCAGACGATATTGTGGACGAAGAGGAGAACATCGTCACGAAACGGCAGCGTCTGCTGTCGTGGGCGAAAGAATTTGAACAGGGCATTGAAGGGACGTCACGCTTCCATCTTGTCAACAAACTTGCACATATCATCAAACGATTCAATATTCCGCTTCATCATTTCCGCGATCTGATCGAAGGGATGGAAATGGATCTGATGAAGACGCGGTACGACACATTTGAAGATCTGAAGATCTATTGCTACCGTGCCGCCTCAACCGTAGGATTAATTTGCACCGAAATCTTCGGTTACAAACATGAGGAAGCGAAAGAATACTCGGTCAATTTGGGGATTGCTCTTCAATTGACGAATATTTTACGCGATGTTGCGACGGATGCCAATAAGGGAAGAATCTATCTCCCGAAAGAAGATATGAAGCGGTTCGGATACGGCGAAGATGAACTGTTGTCCGGAACGTACAACGCCAAATTTCAACAGTTGATGAGGTTTGAGGCGGAGCGTGCCCGCACATATTTTAATGAAGCGATGATGCATCTTTCCGAGGACGACAAACCGCTCTTTATTGCGGCATTGATCATGCAGGAGATTTATTTCCGTCTGTTGCAAGATATCGAAAAAGCCGAGTACAACGTGTTCGCGCACCACATCCGTATTTCCAATTTTAAAAAAGTGCTCATCACAGCCACCGTGTGGTGGAATAACCGCAAAAAGTAATGTCGAATCATTACGCTGTGCCTTCCTTCTGTATCACAATCACCTCGCGCAGAGACGCAAAGATTTTTTTAAACAATTGTTATGAGATTTTTGCTTGATGACGGAACACTCCACCGACATTCTTATCATTGGCGGCGGCGTTGGGGGATTAAGTGCCGCGGTTGAACTCGCGTCTCGCGGATACTCTGTCACGCTTGTCGAACGAAAACAGCGTCTCGGCGGACGCACCTATTCATTCATTCACCCCGAAACGGGGGATGAGGTGGATAACGGTCAGCATTTGATGATGGGTTGTTATCATTCTACATTGAAATTTCTGAGAACGATTGGTCGTCTTGACCTTGTTGAAATTCAAAAGAATCTCTCTATTGTTTTTCGCCATCCCGAAAAATCTCCATCAACACTTCAAACTGTATCATTGCCCGCGCCGCTGAATGTGCTTGTTGGGCTATTGCGATTGGAGAGTCTTTCGTTTTTGCAGCGGCTCTCACTGCTTCGTGTTGGAATTGATTTGCTCCTGAAAAATCCTGATACGAATAAACATTTGCAGTCAATTTCCGTCGCACAATGGCTCGATGAATTGAAACAATCTGAAGAGAATAAAAAGTATCTGTGGGATATTATCGCCATCGGTGCGCTGAACGATTCCACCGAAAGGATCTCCGCCGCATTGTTCGCCAAAGTATTGAAGACGACATTTTTCGGTGCGCGGAAAAATTCATCGATGGTAATCCCCAAAAAGGGATTGAGCGCAGTATTGGTTGATGGAGCAGCAGAATTTATCAACAAGCACGGTGGGAAAATCCTCACAAATACTTCAATTGTGAAAATCGAAAATCGAAAATCGAAAATCGAAAATATAACTTTGGATAATGGTGAAGTGATCTCGCCAAAAATAGTCATCTCCGCCGTTCCGTATTTCGATATTCCGAAAGTTTTTGGAAGTGCGGAAGCAATCGGGCTACAAAATCTTGATATGTTCGTTTCATCGCCGATTATTACAATTCATCTTTGGTTTGATGCGCATTTTGTGAAAGAGAAATTCGCTGCCTTGTTTGATTCCCCGATCCATTGGGTCTTCAACAAATCGAAGATATATGGAAAAGAAAACGAAGGATTGATGTATCTTTCTTTGGTTGTCAGCGGCGCGCACGATCTTGTAGAAAAGGAGAAAGAAGAGTTGGTTGAACTTGCTCATAACGAACTCAAACGTTTTTATCCGGCTGCGTCAATCGCAAAGATCATTCACTCATTGATTATTAAAGAAAAACGAGCAACATTCTCTCCAAAGGTTGGTATTGAACAATTCCGTCCATCGCACACAACGTCAATCAACAATCTTTTTCTCGCGGGAGACTGGACGGATACGAAACTTCCCGCAACGATTGAAGGAGCGGTGCAAAGCGGGTATGCATGCGGGGAATTGACAGGAAAACTGTTGAGTACTACAAAATAAATAGTTGATCCTTAAAAAGTCTTCGTCAGCGCAATCCCGACCTGTCGGGATTATGTAATTAGATTTGTGCGTCAGGAGACGCATCAGTCCTTTGACTGATAAAATTTGGACGTTGTTTCGTTGTTGATCAATAAACCTTGACAAGGTTTCCTATTTTTTAAGTGGCGACTAAATAGTTATTTTTTTTTCAACGATAAATACATAAGGAAAGAAAAATGAAAAAGTTTGTTACACACTCTATGCAATCTCTATTTTTATTCATCCTTTTTGCAACTTCTCTTTCTGCTCAAGAAGCCGCCAAACCAATCTACAAGATCGAAGCCAAGCGCGAAGGCACACTGATCGGTTCGTTCAATGTAGAATTATTTCCGCTTATTGCGCCGAAAGCAGTTGCATACTTCGACAGTCTGGTTGCGATAAAATTTTACGACACGACGGCGTTTCATCGTGTTGTGCCGGGATTTGTGATTCAAGGCGGCGATCCGAATTCGAAACATCTGCCGCGCGAAACGTGGGGCAATGGCGATCCGAATCAAACAAATGTTCCGGCAGAATTCAGCAACGTATCATATCTGCGCGGTATTCTTGGCGCTGCGCGCGATACTGATCCGAACAGTGCCAATTCACAATTCTTTATTTGCGTTGCCAACGCAACATCGTTGAATGCACAATACACCGCGTATGGTAAAGTAATTTCAGGAATGAACATTGTTGATACAATTGTTGCCGCGCCACGCGATGTAAAGGACAATCCGCTGGAAAAAATAGAAATGTTCGTAACAAAAATTGGTGCGAACGACAGTGTGCCAAACGTGCCGACGATGATCAATCCTGCAAACAACGCAAACCGGATCACGCTTGATTCGAATTTGATCTGGTCAGCAGTAAGCGGGGCGGTGTTATATCGTTTGGAGATAGCCGCAGATTCAAATTTTGCTTCAATAGTTTTTGCGAATGAAGTCGGCTCATCATCATACACATTAAGGAGCGTTCAACTTGGATTGAAGAAATATTATTGGCGCGTTTCTTCCAATAATGGCGGACATCGCAGTGGATTTTCTGCAGTTCGGTCGTTCACAACAGCAGTTTCAGTTCCGATATTACAATTTCCGATCAACGGAGCGGTTGAACAGCCGGGAAATGTTTGGCTTCGATGGAGCCCGGTCTTTGGAGCGGCATCATATCATCTACAAGTTGCAACCAGCGCGTTTTTTACGCAAGCCGCAATCGTCTTCGATCAAAAAGGAATCACTGATACGTCAAAACAAATGTTGGGATTACAACTTTCTAAAAAACATTATTGGCGAGTTGCGGCGGAAACTCCTGAATACGAAGGAGCATTTGCGCCACAATGGAATTTCTTTACGGGAACTTCGACAAGCGTTGAATTGAAAAATGAAATACTGAGAGAATTTTCTCTTGAACAAAATTATCCAAATCCATTCAACCCGAGCACGGAAATCAGATTTCAAATCCCCCTTGCGACTTCGTCGCATTCCCCCTTTACAAATGGGGATAAAGGGGGATTTGTGTCGTTGAAAATTTATGACTTGCTCGGACGCGAAGTTGCAACGCTCGTGAATGAAGAACGCGCGCCGGGAAGTTATGCAGTACAATGGAACGCCGAAAGATTTTCGAGCGGGGTGTATTTTTACAAACTGGACGCCCACCCAAAAGATGACGGGCAGGCAGGTTCATTTTCGGAAACAAAAAAACTTTTGCTGATGAAGTGAGTGCCATATTTTTTGGAGTACAATGCTATTAAAGACAAAACCCGAGTTTGACACTCGGGTTTTTATAATCAAAAATCTCTGTAGAGTTTATTAACTCATCGTTGGCAGCATCATTCTAATTGTCGTTCCTTTGCCGAGTTCACTTTCGATCTCGATCTTTCCTTTATGGTCGTCAATCACTTTTTTTACGATGGACATCCCGAGGCCGGTTCCATGTTTTTTCCCGTACGTAACGAACGGCTCAAAAATTTTTCGTTTAACCTCTTCCGGCATCCCGGTGCCCGTATCGGTAAATTCGATCTTCACCATTCCGCCGGTATCTTCTGTTGAAGCAGTGAGTGTGCCGCCGTTCGGCATCGCGTCGCGTGCGTTGCTGGCAATATTATAGAACACACGGATCATTTTTTCTTCGTCAAGTTTAACTTTGCCGCTAAATCCCAATTTGAGTTCCAGTTTGACGTTTGCTTTGGTCAGATCTTTTTCGATGAACATCAACACCCCTTCCATCAACGGACCGAAATCAACCTCGGCAATATTGGTGGAGCTGACGCCTTTGCTGAAGTCCAGAATTTCCTGCGCCATATTCACAAACCGATCGACCTGATGGATCATTTCGTCCGCAAGTTTTGCCGCCTCTTCGTTCCCCGATTTTTTCTTCATCACTTGCGCGTAGACGCGCAATGTGCCCATCGGATTTTTGATATCGTGAATGATCGTACTTGCCATTCGTCCCACGGCGGAGAGCCGTTCGTTGTTCACCATTTCCTGTGCGAGCCGCGCATTTTCAACGGCGATGGAGGCGTGGATGGAGAGTGCGTTGATGAATTCTTCATCCTGCGATGTGAACGGTCCCCCTTTTTTATTCAGCATCTGAAATACACCGATGATCTTTCCGTCGCGATTGCGCATCGGCATTGTCAGCATGTTGTTGGTGCGGTAACCGGTTTTTTTATCGACTTCCGGATTGAACCGCGGATCGTTGTATGCGTCGGGAATGTTCACGATCTCGCCGGTCTTGGCAACATATCCTGCCAATCCTTTTCCCAGCGGAAGGCGGATTTCGATTACTTCGTTCACGCGAAGGGCTTTCGACCAGATCTCGCCTTTCAGTTCGTCAACAAGATAGAGAGTGCCGCGATCGGCGGAGATCGATTTGATGGCTGTCTCTAAAATAATCTCCAGAAGTTTATCAAGATCGAGCGTTGAGTTAACAGATTTCGCGGCGTCGATAAGAATGTTGAGTTTATTAATATGCTGTTTGGAGATCTCGACTGTCCGGTCAAGTTCGTTCACGATCGCCTGGTCTGCCGAGCGCAGCCGCTTTGTGAGGCTCTTCAGCATATTGACTTGAACAATGGAATTGGATTTCAACAAATTGTCAAAATCCTGTTTACCAATGGTGGCGCATACAGTATTTTCCACGGCTGTTGCCCGCGCCGAACGCGTTTGGTTATCCAGCAATTCCATTTCCCCAAAAAAATCTCCCTTGGTAAAATACGCTAGAACAGTTTCGGCGCCGTATTTTGTGACTTTGGAGATCTTGATCCTGCCCTCCATAATAAAATACAACCGTTCGCCGTGTGTGTTTTCCTGAAAGATGATGGTGTTGGAGGGGAAGCGTTCTTCTTTGCACATCTTGAGAATGGAGTTCAGACTCGCGTCTGCGACGTATTTGAATGCCGCATTGATTCGAAGATTTTCAACGGTGAGAAGAGATTGTTCCATGGGAGCTTTTCTGAGTTATGATTGTATGCGAAAAAATACACAACAACAGAGAGAGAAGCAAGGAATCCAATTCATAGGTACTGGTATATTTTGAGTTTATAATGTAGGGCGAGACTCCGTCTCGCCTGCCTGCCGCAGGCAGGCTTACAATCAATTTCAAAATGTACCGCCACCACCAATTCATACTCTGTCTCAAATTTCGTATATTTAACCCGTATTTTCTAAACGAAAGGATGCATTGTGAGCGACAATAAAATTATTTTTTCCATGATCGGTGTGGGCAAAGTACACAAGCCGAATAAACAGGTTCTCAAAGACATCTATCTCTCATTTTTTTACGGTGCAAAGATCGGCGTGCTCGGATTGAACGGCGCCGGAAAATCCACATTGCTTCGCATCATCGCGGGACTTGATAAGGATTACCTTGGAACGATCAACGCACAAAAAGGGATCACATTCGGTTATCTTGCACAGGAGCCGGTACTTGATCCAAACAAGACAGTGAAAGAAATTGTTGAAGAAGGAGTGCAGGAGACGGTCAATCTTCTAAAGGAATACGAGGCGATCAACGAAAAATTTGCGGAACCGGATGCGGATTTTGACAAACTGCTCGAAAAGCAGGGATCCCTGCAGGAAAAGATCGAACAACTGGGGGCATGGGATCTGGACAGCAAACTTGAACAAGCGATGGATGCGTTACGTTGTCCCCCAGGCGAAACACCGATGAATGTTCTGTCGGGCGGTGAACGTCGCCGTGTTGCGTTGTGCCGATTGATGTTGCAAGAACCCGACGTGCTGTTGCTGGACGAGCCGACAAACCATCTCGATGCGGAATCGGTTGCATGGTTGGAACTCCATCTTGCGCAATACAAAGGCACGGTGCTTGCCGTTACACACGATCGGTATTTTTTGGATAATGTTGCCGGCTGGATTCTGGAGCTTGACCGCGGGGAAGGTATTCCGTTCGAAGGAAATTATTCATCGTGGCTGGAACAAAAGCAAAAACGATTGGAGGTAGAAGAAAAACAGGAATCGAAACGCCAAAAAGTTTTAAAGCGTGAATTAGAATGGGTTCGAATGAATCCGAAAGGTCGTCACGCAAAAAGCAAGGCGCGCATTACATCGTACGAACAGATGCTTTCCGAAGAACATGAAAAGCGCAACGAAGAGATCGAAATTTTTATTCCGAAAGGTCCGCGTTTGGGGGATGTGGTGATCAAAGCGGAAAATGTTGCCAAAGCGTACGGCGACAATCTTCTGTATGAAAATCTGAATTTTAATCTTCCTCCGGGAGGAATTATCGGCATCATCGGTCCGAACGGTGCGGGGAAAACGACACTGTTCAGAATGATCACGGGACAGGAAAAATCCGATGCCGGAACATTTACCATCGGCGAAACGGTGAAACTTGCATACGTCGATCAGAACCGCCCGCTCGATCCGGGGAAAACGATCTGGGAAGAAGTCTCCGGCGGTGAAGATATCTTCCGGTTCGGAACCCGTGAAGTGAACTCGCGCGCGTACTTGGGACGCTTCAACTTTGCCGGAACCGATCAGCAAAAACTTGTCGGTCAGCTCTCCGGCGGAGAACGCAATCGTGTTCATCTTTCAAAAGTGTTGAAAGAAGAAGCCAATGTTTTGTTGCTTGACGAACCAACGAACGATCTTGATGTGAACACGCTTCGTGCACTCGAAGAAGCACTTATAGAATTTGCGGGTTGCGCCGTGGTCATTTCCCACGATCGTTGGTTCCTGGACAGAATTGCAACGCACATCCTGGCATTTGAAGGGGAAAGCCAGGTGCAGTGGTTCGACGGAAATTATTCTGAGTACGAAGAATTCCGCAAGAAAAAACTCGGCATTGCTGCCGATCAGCCGCACCGGATAAAATATAAAAAGCTGGTGAGAAGTTAAAAACCGGCGTGAGCACGAAGTGTGTTAAGGGGGACAAAGAACAGACAGTTCATTATCCACTTTGTGTTCTTTGTGATTGTAAAAAAAGTAGAAGGTAAATCCCGTCGTTACGTACGCGTTAACACCATCCGATGAACTTGCCGCCGAAACACTGAGTGTCAGATCCGTAACTCCTAAGTAACTCGCTGTAACCTCAAATAAATCAAGGGGTTAAAAATTGAATATTTCGAGTTGTAACTACTCAGCAGCGATGTTTTTTTTGCCACTAAGGCACAAAGGCACAAAGAAACACGAAGAATTCCTTACTAAAACTTTGTGAAACTTGGTGTCTTCGTGTCTTTGTGGCATATTTTTACTTTCTTTTTTGTTGCTGCTAAGTAGTTACTTCGAGTTACTCTATTTGAAAAAAGTACGCCGAAGCGTAATGAACGCGCTACTACTCAGCGTGATAAATGTTTCAAATACTTTCCTATAAAAACACATTGAAAATCCGCTCAACAGTCGAGTCTTCGACCGGTTGTTTGGCGGAAAGAAAAAACATAGCCACAGATTCACAGATTAGACTTTAAAAAATTTCTGTCAAAAATCTGTGAATCTGTGGCTTAAATTTTTTTTGGGTGAGCAGTTACGTCAGATCTTTATCTATGCCGTATGTCCACACTCCGGCACCGATTCGGCAAGATGTCTGACATCGTGTGAATTATTCACTGATGTTATGCGAGCGTCATGTTGTACTTCCGCCGGACGCGGATCAATGTTTCAACATCAAAAAGGTGTTCTAAGAAGTGTTGCTCTCTGTTTCACCCTCACGGCGACGGGTTTGTTGTACTACCGATAAAGTCGTATATTTCAACAGATAAAATTGTCATTTTTTACCAGAAAGAGAAGTATGTCAGCAAGTGCAATATCGGAAAAATTTGAGCAGGTGCTCGAGTCATTTGGTCCCAACACAAGCTATGTGTGGGATGTGTTACAGCAGTATCTTGAAGACCCTAATTCAGTGAACGAAACATGGCAGCAATTGTTCGCCGAGGTTGTTGCGTCAGGCACACTCACCATCCCCAAAAAACCAGAAGCGAAACAAACCAATGGCGACCGTTCATCTGTTATGCAAACGGCTCCATCTGCGAAATCATTAGAAGCAGTCCACAAACAGCTTGCCGCCATCAGCGGAGTTGCCGCGAAGATCGTCGATAATATGGAAGCATCGTTGTCACTTCCGACTGCTACATCATTGCGCGTTATTCCTGTAAAAGTGCTGGATGAGAATCGTTCGCTGCTCAATAAATATCTTCTCTCCCGTTCGCGCGGAAAAATTTCCTATACACACATTGTTGCCTGGGCAATTGTGAAAGCGCTCAAAAAATATCCGAACATCAACGCATCGTTCGCCCGTGTTGAAGGAGAGCCGTTCCGAGATCAAAAGCCTGAGATCAATATCGGCATCGCCGTGGATATGACTCGTAAAGACGGAACCCGATCGTTGCTCGTCCCGAATATCAAAAATGTGGGGGAAAGTAATTTTGCGGAATTTGTCGAAGCGTACGATTCGATCATCGACAAAGCGAGAAGATCGGCGCTCGATCCCTCCGATTTTCAGGGAACATCCATCACGCTGACCAATCCCGGCACGGTCGGTACGGTTTCATCGACACCAAGATTGATGCCGGGGCAAGGGGCGATCATCGCAACAGGAATGATCGGTTACGATGCCGCTCATCAAGGTATGTCGCCGCAAACGCTCTCTGCGCTTGGTGTCAGCAAAGTAATGAATATTACCTGCACGTACGATCACCGTGTGATCCAAGGCGCCGAGTCGGGACAATTTTTGGATTACATCCACTCAATGCTTCTCGGGGAAGAAAATTTTTACGATCAGCTCTTTTCCGATCTCCGTATTCCGCTCTCGCCGGTAAAGTGGTCGCCGGATATTCATGCAGTCTCGTTCGGCGGTAGTGCCAACCAGGAATATGTGGAGAAGCAGGTACGCGTTCAGCAGCTTATTAATGCGTACCGCGTGCGCGGACATCTGATCGCACACCTTGATCCGCTGGTGGATGAACCGAAGAATCATCCCGAACTCGATCCCGGATATTACGGATTGACGGTGTGGGATCTCGACCGGGAATTTCTCTTCTCAAACAAAGAGGGATATTCACGGGCGACACTCCGCGAAATATTGGACATTCTCTATGCAACGTACTGCGGCTCTATCGGTGTAGAGTTTATGAACATTCAGGATCCCGAACAGAAAAAATGGCTTACCCAAAAAATGGAACCGTCCCGCAATCGCCAGCCGCTGCCGCGGGAACGGAAAATTCAGTTGTTGAAAAAATTGATCCACGCCGAAGGTTTTGAACGGTATCTTCACACGAAATTCATCGGGCACAAACGGTTTTCTCTTGAAGGAGCGGAGTCGTTCGTTCCCATTGTTGATGTAGTACTGGATGAACTTACCGATCACGGAGCCGATCGTGTGGTAATCGGCATGGCGCACCGCGGACGGTTGAATATTCTCGCCAACACCATCGGCAAATCTCTTGCAAAGATATTTTCCGAATTTGAGGGAAGCATCGATCCGAACACGATTCAAGGATCGGGAGATGTGAAGTATCATCTCGGCGCGCACGGCATCCACCGAACATTAAACGGAAAAGAGATCACGGTGGAAGTTGCGCCGAATCCGAGCCACCTTGAAGCGGTGAATCCGGTAGTGGAAGGGATGGTGCGCGCAATGCAGGATCGTAGTGCCGATCAGGATCGTTCAAAAGTGATTCCGATTCTCGTCCACGGCGATGCTGCATTTGCCGGGCAGGGAATCGTCGCAGAAACGCTCAATCTTTCTCAACTGGAAGGATACCGCACCGGCGGAACCATTCACATCATCATCAACAATCAGATCGGGTTTACAACCTCGCCCGACGACGCGCGTTCGACACCCTATTGCACCGACGTCGCAAAAATGGTACAGGCGCCGATCTTCCACGTGAACGGTGATAATCCCGAAGCGTGTGCGCGCGTGGCGGCATTGGCGGTTGCCTACCGCACACAATTCAAAAAGGACGTTGTGATCGATATGTTCTGCTACCGCAAATACGGACATAACGAAGGGGACGAGCCGAGCTACACGCAGCCCTTGTTGTACCGTCGGATCAAATCGCATCCATCCACGCGCGAGATCTACGGTGAACGCTTGGTGCTCGACAAAGAGATCACGCACGAAGAACTTGAGCAGATGATAGACGACGCGAAAATGCGTTTTGAACGCGCCCATGAAGCGTCGCAGAAACGTGAAATGCATATGAAAGGGGAAATTGCTCTTGCGGTGACACAGGAACAGATAGCGGCGATGCAGCCGTTCACCTCTACCGCCGTGCCGTTCGACGTTCTGCGTGATGTTGCGGTTCAGCTTGGCACTGTTCCGTCGAATTTTGCCCTGAATCAAAAACTGATGAAGATGCTCGAAGTGCGCCGAACTTTTGACCGTTCGACAAAGATCGACTGGGGATTTGCTGAATTACTGGCATACGGAACGCTTGTGCACGAGGGGAACGGCGTACGTTTGAGCGGAGAAGATGTCGGCAGAGGAACGTTTAGCCACCGCCACGCAAAATTATACGATGCCAATACCGGCGACGAATATATTCCGCTTCAGTACATCCGCGAAGGACAAGGTCCGTTCTACGTGTACGACAGTCTGCTTTCCGAATTTGCGATCCTCGGATATGAGTTCGGCTACACTGTTTCCGATCCGCTGACGCTGGTGTTATGGGAGGCGCAATTCGGGGATTTTGCGAACGGCGCACAGGTGATCATCGATCAATTCCTCGCCTCGTCGGAAGCGAAATGGCAGCAGCCGTGCGATCTTGTATTGTTGCTGCCGCACGGATACGAAGGACAAGGTCCGGAACATTCCAGTGCGCGGTTAGAACGCTATTTGCAGTTGTGTGCGGAAGACAATATGGCGGTGTGCAATGTTTCAACACCTGCGCAATATTTCCACCTGCTTCGCCGGCAACTGCGCGATGCAAAACGTCGTCCGCTAGTGATGATGACGCCGAAGAGTTTGCTCCGTCATCCGTTAGTAGTTTCAACGCCGAATGAATTTACGGAAGGGAAGTTCAATCTCGTTATTGATGATGCAAACATTGTGTCGGAACAAGCGAAGCGTGTCGTGTTGTGTTCTGCAAAAGTCTATTACGATGCATTACAGATGATGCGTGACGCAAAAATTTCGAATGTTGCGCTTGTTCGGGTTGAACAATTCTATCCGTATCCGCAGGAGGAACTTAAAGCGATTTTTGAAAAATACAAGAACGCTTCGGATGTCGTTTGGCTTCAGGAAGAGCCGAAGAATATGGGAGCGTGGCATTTCCTTGCCGATCGGTTGCGCGAGGATCTTTTACCGACGCAAAAACTCCGGTACGCTGGGCGTGTTGCTTCTGCCAGCACCGCAACCGGTTCAATGAAGCGCCATCAAATGGAGCAGGAGAATCTGCTGAAAGAAGCGTTACTGTAGTGCATTCTCAAATTCACGTCCACAACGTCCGTTGAGTTCAACGGGCATAGTTGTTTTGAACTTTCATTTCTGACTGATATTCTCACCGTATAATGAACGACACACTTCCAAAAACGATCGTCCGCTGGATGGCAACGTTCTTTTTTGTTCTTGCCGATGCATACCATTTCATCGATCCCGGTTTTTACCGTGCGATGATACCGCCGTTCATTCCGTTCCAACAATTTTTCATTGTTCTCAGCGGCATTACAGAAATTGCGGGAGCGGTCGGTATTTAAATTCCCAAACTCAGCAAATCTGCGGGAATGTTGATGATCGCATTGCTCGTTGCAATTTTTCCTGCAAGAATCTTGGGTACTGGTACATTTTGAGTTTATAATGGAGGGCGAGACTTCGTCTCGCCTGCCGATCCCGACAAGTCGGGATCGGCTTACAATTCCCGAAGGGATGCCTTTGGCACAATTTCAAAATATACCACTACCGAATCTTGAATTTTTCAAAGTGATACTGCATATTGATACTAAATGAATTCCAAAAAGTAGAGCCAGGCGGTTTGTTTTCAATTACGTTTAAATCAAATATTTTTATTAGTGTAAAACATCGTAGATGTTTAATTTTTGTAATAAGACATATCTCT
>Ga0209516_1000038_pt1 | contig 51821 bp, 52 predicted proteins | sample Napbiome12C3dose_FD_187716 | JGI IMG/M metagenome (GOLD analysis project Ga0209516, IMG submission 187716) | Groundwater microbial communities from S. Glens Falls, New York, USA - Naphthalene biodegradation metagenome 12C3dose (SPAdes) (version 2) ... | reverse complement strand
TCACCTTTCTTCTCCTCTTGGAATGAATTGATTTGTCTACTTCCAAGAGAAAACATAGCTGTTATATTGTTCAGAAGGTGGGCAATTTTCGAGCGGAAAAGTGTGCAGCTTTCAAGCGGAAAAAACACCTTCAAAGCTTCAACGGTGCTTAACCCTTTTGAAGCATTCTTGATTTTCGCTTCCATGTACAGTCCCATCGGTAGCTCATTCAGCTTTCTCAAAGAGTTGGCGACGTTGATTCGCTGCGTGGTATCAACACGTACAGGCATGCATGCTTGTGAGCCGAGAACGCAAACAACGATTCTATCCCCTTGAGGCTTTTCCTTACCGACAGTACCCTTTACGGTCCACGTTTGCTGAGCCATGATACTCGTGGTCAAAACTATTCCCACAATCTGAACCGACAGAATAGATTTCAAAATTATTTTCATTGATATTCCTTTTTGTTATTAGATGCACCCAGACCCAAAAGGATTCGATTGTGATGATTCCATCTATTACAATCCAAAACGTGTAAAACATCCGTTAGTGTTCACCTTTCGCTACTCTCAACCCGTTTGCCGCAGCCAGCAGCAAATTTTTTTATCAAATGTAAAAATATAAGAAATCTTTTATTGCTTTCGCATCATCAATACGTCGGCAGATAAAACACATAAACAAAAATATGATCTATTCCATTAAACCTGAAAATTGCAATATGCAGCTACCGGTGACATAGAGTTAAAGTGTTTACAACATTTAAGAAATTCTCATCCTTCATTTATTCTATCATTTCAGCACTCTTGTTGCATTTAATATTGCAATTATTGCTACTCCCATATCGCCGAATACTGCTTCCCACATTGTGGCAATTCCAAATACGCCAAGAATGATAAAGAATAATTTAACACCCATTGCAAAGAATATATTCTGCCAAACTATTTTTCTTGTCTTCTTTGCAACATCAATAGCAGTTGCAACTTTTGAAGGATGGTCGGTCATGAAGACTACGTCGGCAGTTTCTATTGCGGCATCTGAACCAAGCGCGCCCATCGCAATTCCTACATCAGCACGGGCAAGTACCGGTGCATCATTTATTCCATCTCCTACGAATGCAACTTTTCCTCCTTTGTTTTCTTCTATTATACTTTCGATATGTTTTACTTTATCTTCCGGCAGCAGTTCTGAATAATATTTATCAATCTTTAACTTTCTTGCAAAGGATTCTGTGGCAGCTTTATTATCGCCTGTCAGCATTACAGTCTGAATATTTTTCTCTTTTAATTTTTCTATCGCTTCAATTGCATCTTCTTTAAGCGCATCTGAAATAATCACATATCCCGCATAAATATTATCAACAGCAAGATGTACAACAGTCCCTTCCACATTACAAGTAGGATGTTCTATATTTTCCTTATGTAGCAGCTTATCATTACCGGCAAAAATTATTTTCCCATCAATAACCGCTTTAATTCCGTGACCGGAAATTTCTTCAACTTGTTTAATTCTTAAGTTATTAATTTTATCCTTATACTCATCTAGGATTGATTTAGCGATTGGATGATTAGAATTTGATTCTGCATAAGCTGCATATTCCAGAATTTGTTCTTTTGAAAAACTATTCGAAGTTACAATTTGGGAAACTTTAAATTCTCCTTTTGTTAATGTGCCAGTCTTATCAAAAACAACAGTTCGTACCTGAGTTAAAGCATCCAGATAATTTGAGCCTTTAATAAGAATTCCTTTTTTGGAAGCACCTCCTATTCCCCCAAAATAGCCTAAAGGAATACTTATCACTAATGCACAAGGGCAAGAAATAACAAGAACAACTAATGCTCTGTAAATCCAGTCACTAAAAGTTGCATCTGCAAATAATAGAGGGGGAATTACTGCTAATGCAAGTGCTCCAAATACTACGACTGGTGTATAATATTTTGCAAAAGTTGTAATGAATTTTTCAGTTTGTGCTTTTTTACTTGTTGCATTTTCAACCATTTCGAGAATCTTTGAAATTGAAGATTCATTAAATGGTTTAGTTATTTTAATGGTTAAAACACCTGTTTGGTTTATCATCCCGGAAAGGACTGTTTTACCTGTTTTAACTTTTTTCGGAACTGATTCACCTGTTAATGCTGAAGTATCAACAAATGATTCGCCCTCAATAATTTCTCCATCAAGCGGAACTTTTTCACCGGCTTTTACGATAATCGTTTGTCCAACGTTAACATCTTCCGGATCAATTCTTTTGATTTCCCCATTCAATTTCAGGTTTGCATAATCGGGTTTTATTTCCAAGAGAGATTTAATTGATCTTCTCGAACGGTTTACAGCTAATTCCTGGAAAAATTCTCCGACTACATAAAAGAGCATGACAGCAACCGCTTCTGACATTTCATCGATACCAATAGCACCAAGCGTAGCAATTGTCATTAAAAACTGTTCATCAAAAACTTTCCCTTTTACAATATTTCTTGCAGCCCCTAAAATTACCTTATATCCGCTGAGCAAATATGCAATTCCATAAATCAGATATTCACCAATATGAAAAGGAGTCTGGTGAAATTGATCCTCAAAAATTAATCCGGTTACTAAAAATATAATCGTTAGAAAAATCCGGATTAGTTGCGATTTATTTTCCATTAGCTCAGATTTTGAAATGATGTTCTTTTTATTTTCAACTTCTTCAATTTCAACTTCTGGCTCTAACTCTTTAATTTTTGTTTTGGCTTTATCTATGTTTTCCGTATCAATCATTAGAGTAGATGTGGCGAAATTAACGGAAACAAATTTGACATCTTCTAACTTTTTCAAGCCATCTTCAATTTTTGCTGCACAAGAAGCGCAGTCAATATTTTTTAATTGATATTTTTTCGTACGAATCACCTTTCGATTCTTATCTTTTTACCTTATAAAATATCCGGCTATTCCCAAAACGACTAACAAAATTCCCGTAATCATTTTTTCGTGATGTTCGAGAAAGTGAGATTTAATTTTTTTTACGCCTTTCATTCCTATCCAAACAAGCAGTAACATTCCGGCAATAGTAATGAAAGTATAAATAACCGATACTGCTATTATTCCCTCCCAGTCGAGTTTGCTTGCAATAAAAAAGTATGCTTCAATTTCCAAACAAGGAGAGAAAAACATCGATACTATTAAAGTAAAAATTATTGCTGTAGTAGTTTTCTTCTTAATATCATCAATGTGAATATCGTGATAGTGGTGATGTTTATTTGATCTGATACTTAGAATAAGATAAATAATTCCAAGAAGTATCAGTATGCTCGGTGCAATTACCCCAACTATTAACGAATAAGAACCGGATAATTTGTAGCCTAAAAATCCTATTGTTATACCAATAATTATTGTGCTTAGCGTATGCGCGAAACCCGCAATTGCTGTAATGCCCATCGTGGATTTTTCATTCCACTTTTCCGCTTTTGAAAGCGCTACTAACGGTATCCAGTGATTTGGTATTGATGCGTGAACTATGCTAAGCAAAAACGCACCTATAATTATTTGTGATAAACCTGTCATACTAAAATGTCTCTTAAATTCCTTTAATAAGTTTGTTTATTTGATTGGTTAATTCTTTTTCGGATACTCCAGGATAATGTGTCGCAAAGGAAATTTCTCCGGCTTTATTTATCAGGTAAATATTCTTCAACGGACAAGTGCCGGGATTGTATCCCCCGGTGTATAGTGTCGTTGCTTCACCGGAAGGATCATATAAAAATCTAACAGATAAATTTTTCTTGCGGATAACATCTTCAACTGTTTTCCGGTCATCTCCTAATTGACTCACCGCTAAGACTTCCATCTCCTTATTCTTAAACTTTTTATTTAACTCTTCTATGAACGGGAGCTTTGATTGACAGCCGGAACAAAGATTTGTGAACCAGAGAATGACAGCTTTGTTTTTTGCAATTTCAGAAAGCGTGAACGGTTTTCCATCGAAATACTGTCCGGAAAAATCCGGAGCTTTATCACCAACCTTTGGAATTACTGCTTTATCATTTTCCTGAGCCAGTGTATGCAGTGGAGTGATGAACACCGCCGATATGATAAGAACACGCAACAAGAGAACGAATGCGGCGGTCCTGCTCAAAGCGCTGGAAGTAACTAAACTGCCAACTCTGCTGCGAATTAAAATAACTATAGCTTTCATAAATATTTCTCCAAATTTCAAAAATTATATTTCAATCCTTAATCAACAACTTTTATCTTTACAATCCGTTCAAAATAATTTCCCAGCATTCCCTTTTTGGGGTCGCCCTTAACAGATTCTCCCTTCGTCAACATCACCTGAAGCTGTAATTCAGCATCTCTCGCATCGTCAAGCGGCTGGACAGTCATTGGAAGAACTGTAACTTTCGCTCCTTCAAATCCGGCTATCATATCACCTACAACTCGACAGGACATCTGAAGATTAACTGCCCAGCCCGGCGCAAATTTTGAAATAGAATTTGTTTCAATCCTTGTGGGATCAATATATGTCCATGCGTTGCGGTATGGTGAAGCTGCATTATCAACTTTCACGCGACCGATAACAGTCAGAACAGTCTTTTGCTGACCCCGCTTTGACTCAATGAGAAAGCTGCCATCGGGCTGACGAAGGGATTTCATGGTCTCCTTGTCGAGGACATCAATGATGTTTTTTTCTTCATTAGCCCAAGGACCATTATTGACGTGACAGCTCATGCAAGACTTTGCTTTTCCGAGAATGCCAACACCCGGTGGATATGCAATCGCTGTGTTAGCAACGAGAACAAGCAACGAAAGTGCTGTAATTATGGTTTTCATTTTAATACTCCTTTAATTTATTTAATTACTATTTCAGATAACAAAGGGAATAAATCTCTTTGTTCGGTTTGCATACACAATGTATTCATCGCCAAATTCTTCAAGAGCTTGTTTCTCCTCCTGCTTTGCCAGCCAGATATACATTACAATCATAATGGGCCATAACACCAATGTTACAATTGAAGGCCAGTGCACGAGCCAACCAAGAGTAAACAGAAGAATACCTGTATATTGAGGATGCCGCATATAACGGTAAATTCCTGTTTTGACCAAACCTGTTGCCCGATGTATCCGCGTCCAGCCGATTGCAATAATAGCAAGCCCCAGAAAACTCATTGCTGTTCCAACCAAAGCCGGTTTCTGACCAAAGATTTTATAGCCCTCCTCAAAAATTTCTCCAACCTCAGGAACATTTACAAGAGGTGAAAGAAAAAAAATAAAAAGTGGAAAGCCGAACATTTCAGTCATAAGAGCAATTACGAAGGCAGCAAATGTTCCGCGTGATTTCCAGATATGTTTTGTGGGATGGCGAAATGGAAGCAGCGCAAAAAATCCTAAGACGATGAGAATATTAAGAACGATTAATCCTGTTTGTCCAAAGTTTTCCCTAATCCAGATAATTGTTGCCGGAGGACCTTCTTGATGAGGCAATAGTTCAATGCCGTAAATTACAACGAAGAGAACAATTGCCAACCATCCTAAAACTGAGATTATTTTATCTTTCATTGCTGGTTTCCTTTCACAAGTTTGTTTATTTGTTTCGTTAATTCTTTTTCAGATACTCCCGGATAATGTGTCGCAAAGGAAATTTTCCCGGCTTTATCTATCAGGTAAATATTCTTCAGCGGGCAAGTGCCGGGATTGTATCCCCCAGTGTAAAGTGTCGTTGCTTCACCGGAAGGATCATACAAAAATCTAACAGATAAATTGTTCTTGCGGATAACATCTTCAACTGTTTTCCGGTCATTCCCTAATTGACTCACCGCCAAGACTTCCATCTCCTTATTCTGAAACTTTTTATTCAATTCTTCTATAAACGGGAGCTTTGATTGACAGCCGGAACAAAGATTTGTGAACCAGAGAATGACGGGTTTGTTTTTTGCGATTTTGGAAAGCGTGAACGTTTTTCCATCGAAATACTGTCCCGAAAAATCCGGCGCTCTGTCGCCAACCTTTGGCATTACTGCTTTATCATTTTCCTGAGCCAATGTTCGCAGTGGAGTAATGAACACCGCCGATATGATAAGAATACGAAACAAGAAAACGGATGCAACGGTCCTGCTTAAAGCGCTGGAAGTAACTAAACTGCCGACGCTGCTGCGAATTAAAAAAACTATGGCTTTCATAAATAAATATTTCTCCAAATTTAAAAAATTATATTCCAACGGCTAATTGAACGGTAACTATGCTTTGGTCATCTATATTTGGATGGTTAACGGGCTAACGTCTCTCTGTGTGTCCAGCGCTCAGTTCTTCCGATTGCAATAAGAGGAAGCCAGTGATTAGGAATAGAAGCGTGTACAATGCTCAATGCAATGCTTCCAAAAAGAACCTGAATAAATGAAGTCATAAATATTCTCCGTTATTTTCATTTGTTATTATCTTCTTCTCCGCCAATCCATTCAAATATCACAGGAAGCACAACCAACGTCAACAATGTTGAAGTAATCAACCCGCCGATGACAACAGTTGCTAACGGGCGCTGCACTTCAGCGCCTGCCGAGGTCGAGAGCGCCATGGGGATGAAGCCCAAACTTGCCACAAGCGCAGTAGTGATGACGGGTCGCAATCGTGTCTCCGAGCCTTTAATAACTGCGTCTCGTACGCTCAATCCTTCTTGAATCAGTTTGTTGTAGTACGACAGCATCACCAATCCATTCAACACGGCTACTCCGAAGAGCGCAATGAACCCGACTCCTGCCGAAATGGAAAAGGGCATATCCCGCACCCACAACGCAACAATGCCGCCAACAACTGCAAGAGGAATCGCCGAGAAGATTATCAACGCTTGCCGCACTGAGTTGACCGACGCGAAAAGCAAAAGAAAGATGAGAAAGAGCGACACTGGCACAACAATGCTTAACCGTGCGCGTGCCCGCTCAAGATTCTCAAACTCGCCGCCATACGTAATTGTGTATCCGGCAGGAAGCTTCACCTTTTCGCGGATTGCTTCTTGGATGTCACGCACAAAGCTTTCAATGTCACGCTCGCGAACGTTTGATTCAACGACAAGATAACGTCGCCCTGCCGAGTGTGTGATTTCTGCGGGACCTTCGAGCATCATGAAGTCCGCTATATCGCCCAAGCGCACCTTCTCACCGTTTGGTGTCGGTACGAGAAGATTCTTGATGTCATCTATATCACTACGAACATCTTTCTTGAATTTGACAACGAGATCGAACTGCTTCTCGCCTTCATAGATGCGTCCGACTTCTGTTCCTGCGAGCGCAGTTTGAATCAGAATATTTACGTCCGCAACATTGACGCCGTAGCGAGCAATCTTGCTCCGTTCAATAACAATCTGAAGCTGGGGCAGACCTTCTGTTTGTTGCACGCGGGCATCGGCGGAACCTCGGGTAGATTGGACAATGCTGAAAATGTCATCACCAATTTTTCCAAGAATCTCAAGGTCTTCCCCGAAAATCTTCACGCCAACATCGGAGCGGACGCCTGCAATCAATTCGTTGAAGCGCATTTCAATTGGCTGTGAAAATCCTCCGCCAATGCCGGGAATGCGATTCATTTTCTCAGTCATCAGAGCAATCATTTCATCTTTTGTTTTCGCCGTCGTCCACTCTTCCCGCGGCTTCATCCTGATATAGACGTCGCTTTGGTGAATGCTCATGGGGTCAGTAGCGATTTCAGGTCGCCCGGTTTTGCTGACGACATCAATCACCTCAGGAATCGATTTGAGTTCTGCTTCCAACATTTGGGATGTATGAATTGCTTCTGTGAGCGAAATGCTCGGCAGCCGGCGGAGTTCAATCAACATATCGCCCTCATCAAGAGTCGGGATAAACTCACCGCCAAGCCGCATAAACAAGAGAATCGCGCCAACGAACACTGCAATTGCTCCGCCGACAACGATCATCTTTTGCTGCAACGCGAAGAGCAACGACCTATGGTAAAGCGGCTTGAGGAACGAAATGATCGGGCTTTCTTTCTCTGATATTTTTTTCTTGAGAAAGAACAAGCTCATCACCGGAACATACGTGAACGTCAAGAACAGCGCACCCGCAATTGCATACACAACCGTGTACGCCATCGGCTTGAACATTTTGCCTTCGATTCCCTGTAGAGTCAAGAGCGGCAAATAGACAATGATGATGATAGCGACGCCGAACAGAATCGGTCTGCTGACTTCCAGGAACGAACCTATCAATGTCTGTTGCACAGTCTCGCTTGCCATGAGCACCGGGGAGTGTTGCCGCTCGTGCAATTTGCGGATGGCATTTTCGATAAGCACCACTGCGCCGTCCACAATAATTCCGAAATCAATTGCGCCCAGCGACATCAAGTTACCCGACACGCCGGTCACTTTCATCATTATAATGGCAAACAGCATCGAGAGTGGTATGACGGACGCGACGATGAAGCCGCCGCGTAAATTCATCAGCAGCAAAAAAAGAATGATGATGACGAGCAGAGCGCCTTCCGTTAGGTTGGTGTACACGGTTTTGATTGCGCGGTTCACCAATTCGCTTCTGTCGTAGAACGGGATAATCTTTACTCCTTTGGGAAGCGTCTCTTGTATGTGCGCCATTTTTTCTTTTACACGTGTTACCACTTCACGAGCATTCTCGCCTTGCAGCATCATTGTAATGCCGCTGACGATTTCTGAAGTGCCGTTGATAGTAACGGCGCCTTGCCGAATTGCAGCTCCGACATCGATGCTTGCCACATCGCGGACAAAAATCGGAACGCCGCCTTCTGACTTCACAACGATGTTCCCGATATCCTGCATCGTTCTCGCAAGGCCAACGCCAACAACGATGTACTGCTCTTGTTTGTGTTCGATGTACGCGCCGGGGGCATTGGCGTTGTTATTCGAAACGGCTTCTATCACATCGCGCAGCGAGAGGTCGTACTTCAGAAGCTTTTGCGGGTCGATAAGAACTTGATACTGCTTCAGCTCGCCGCCGAACGTGTTCACTTCCGCGAGTCCGGGCGTGCCTGCAAGCTGCCGCTTGATTATCCAATCCTGAATCGTGCGAAGCTCCATTGGGGTGTAGCCTTCGCCGACAACTTCGTACTGATAAATCTCGCCTAAGCCTGTTGAGACAGGACCCAACTCAGGTTCAGGAATTCCCGGTGGGAGATCCGCTTTCGCTTCCTGTACTTTCTGCGAGACAAGTTGCCGTGCGAAGTAAATGTCCACGCCATCCTTGAAGACAACAGTGACGGCGGAGAGTCCGAATTTTGAGACCGAGCGAACCTCTTCCACATCAGGAAGATTCTGCATCGCCACTTCAATGGGATACGACACCAATCGCTCAATTTCCTGCGGAGCGAGGGCGTTTGCGACGGTGAAAATTTGCACCTGGTTGCTCGTAATGTCGGGAACCGCGTCAATCGGAAGCTTGGTAAGTGCGATGACCCCGCCTGCAATCAACGCAAGCACGCCAAGGACGACCATGAACGGCTGTCGCGTTGCAAAGAGAATTATTTTATTAACCATTACACAAGTCCCTCCTCACCGGTTTTGATTCGAATCGCTCGTCCAACGGGCGAAACAAAAATCGCTCCATCGCCGGATTTGCCGGTGTGAGCATTCTGCTTGATGGCTTCAACAAATCGCTCCACGTCGGTTTGCATGCAGATTATTTCAAGCTTGAGCATGTCACTGCTCTTCTCAATGATTTCGGCATCGTATTTTTCTGTGAGAGGGTCTTCAAACAATCCGATGCCTTTGACGTGCACTGCGGACAGGTTTGTAACTCCAGCGGCTTTCAGCGCTTCAATCACTCTGTGTCCAAGCGCGGGTCTGATGTATGCTTTAATTTCGTTCATATTATTCTTCCTCCACAAAAGTTTCTTTAGCGAGTTCGCTTTTTAAATAAAATGTTCCTTTCGTTACCACACGCTCGCCTGATTTCAAACCGACGAGAATTTCCGTATAGCGCTGCGTTTCAAAACCTGTTTTCACCGGACGCTGTTCGAATGTTGTATCGTTTACAGCAACAAAAACGTACCGCTCATCCTTGCTCTCCATAACTGCAAGCGAGGGAACTTTAAGACTTCTTCCGCCGAACTGTGCATTCACATGTACGGTTGCAAACATTTCTGGCTTCAACTTTCCCCGTTTGTTTTCCACGTCGAATCGGGTTTTGATTGTTCTTGATTTAGCGTCAACAATGTCGTAGATAGTTGTGAGCCGACCGGGAAATCTTTCGGCAGGATACGATGCAACAACAACATCTCCTTGCATCCCTTCGCGGACGAGAGGCAAGTCATGTTCAAACACATCTGCAATCACCCAGAGATTCGAGAGATTTGCAATGGTGAAAAATTCCGCTCCGACCTGAACGGCTTCGCCTTGTTTCGCTTCCCCGGCAATCAGCGTTCCGCCAAACGGCACACGCACAGGCAAGTACGCCATCGGCACATGTCCATCGGCAAGCGTGTTGATTTCATTGTCACTGAGTCCGACGATTTGCAATTTTCGCTTCGCAGATTCATAAATTGCTTTTGCCGTTCCGTAATCAGTTTGCTCTGCCGTCATCCGCTTGAAACGTTCTTCTGACTGAACAAACTCGGACTGCATCGTAAGGAATTCCTGACTGTACAATTCAAGAATCACTTCTCCTTGTCGTACTCTGTCGTTGATGACTTTGTGAACTTTCTCTATTCGTCCAACAACCCGTGCGGTAATGTGCGCTGTCGTTCTGTCATTCAACGCAACTCTGCCGGGAAGCGCAAGAGGAACAGTTACGGTTTTTTCTTCTGCTGCTTCAACCGCAAACTCAATGTGTTCAAGTTGATGTTTGGTCAACACGAGCATGGGTTCACCTTCGCCGTGTTTTCGCTCGGGATATTCGACTTGTTCTTGTTCCTTTTCTGATTTTCCGCAGCCGGTGAGGGCAAAGGAAAGAAGAATGATTGATACACTCACTAACTTCATGATAGATTCTCCAATTAAAATGTTTTTCGTTTTCATTCTGATATTTCTCCCGCAACTTCAAGTTCCGCTTGCGCAGCAAGTAAATTGTAAAGCGCGCGGGAGTATTCAATTTTTGTAGCCCGAACCGTACGGTAGATGTCGAACAGATTCAGCGCATCAATTTGATTGTTTTGATATGCTGAAATGCCTGCACGCAACTCATCTTCCACGTCGCGCAACAGCGATGTATCAAACACCTGCAACAGTTCCTGCGCAACACTTGCACTGCGGAATGCGTTCAGGATATTTTGCTGAACGCGCAGCCGCGCAGCAGTAATACGAAAATTGCTGATGCTTAACGATGCCTCGGCTTCCTGCACTTCGCCTTTCGGACCTTGCCAGTACCAGAGCGGAATGCTCGCTCCAATCTGAATTCCAAAAAATGTGGATGATCCTGTCGGCGATAATGCGCCCGGGCGATTCTGCAGTGCGGCGCCAACGGAAAAATCCGGCAGGTAACTTGTTCGAGCAAAGTTCAACACGGATTGACGCCGCTGCGTTTCACGTTCAACAATTTTTAAGAAATTACTTTGACTCATATAAAACTCAGCGGCAGAATCCTGAGATATGCCGAGCGGGTGATAGGTGAGTGAGTCCGAAAGAATGATGGGCGTGGAACCGATTCGTCCCAGCAGAACATTAAGTTCGCCAAGGCGTGTTCGCTCTTCGCGTTGTGCTTCAACTAAATCATTCTTCATCCGGGTTAACTCAACTTTTGCCCGAATCACATCTAAATATTTGCTCGCACCGGCTTCGTACCGTTCGGTTACGGTTTTTAGAAAATCGGCGAGCAGACTGATTGTAAATTTCAAGTTGGCGACGACTTCGCCAGCCAACAAACTTTGATAATATACTCTCTTTACGTTCGCCGAAATAATTGTTTGGGTTCGGGCAAGCGAAAACTCGGCGATTGGTTTTCCGTGTCCCGCAACATCAATGCGCAAGCCGCGCTTGCCGGGAAACTCGATAGTTTGCGAAAACCCGATATCCTTCTCATTGGCAACGCCGAAACTGAAATTCGTGGGGACCTCGTTGTAAGTGAGCGACAATTCCGGATTTGGAATTCTTCCGGCTTGCAGTATTCTTCCCCGCGCCGCATTGATTTCCTGCTTTGCTTGAAGAATGTCAGGATTCATTTCCAATCCCAATCGTATCGCTTCCGGTAATGAAATATTCTTTGTTGTTTGCGCGTTGATTGAATCGCTGTACATCAACAGCACACCAACAATGAGAAAAATATTTTTCACATTGACCTCATAAAAAATGAATAAAATATATTGATCTCCCTTTGTTGAAAAAGAGAACAAGATCAAATATCAAAATGGAAAGTAACGAGAAAAGAAATTACGCTGTTTTTGGCGGCTGCCAAACGGTAAAACGAAGATCGGAAAGCGGACTGCTTGTGGTTACTGCAAATTGTGCCGGTTCAAAACAAGGAACGATAAACTCAACAATGGTGCTTTCACTTGCAAAAACTATTCCGCAGCAATTGCAAATACACATCATTGCACAATCATCGTCCGGCGTATTTGATGCCTGTTCAGAATGGATTTCATTGATTAATCCTAATTCTTCACATATATCAGCACAAGGGAAGACTGAAAGAGTAAAAAAATAAATTGAAAATATGACTGCGAGTGTTTTCACGGTTTAATATAAAAAAAATATACCAACATTCATAATAATTCAAAAAGCGATCGAGAAATAATGGGTGGTTCCAAAAACTAACAAATGCGTATGCATGCTTCGCATCGGAATGATAAATCCGCGGCGGATGAGTTTTTGGAACTACCCATAAGTGACATTGCTGTGAATGCGAACAACGTCGATGATTCAGCCGTTTGAGTGTACTCGTCTTGAAACGCTCAAAGAGAAAACGCCAGAGATAGAAGAGCTTCACCAAGACGGTGCGTATGACAGTGAAAAGAACGATAAGAAATGTTCCGAACTCAGCATATCTCCGATTCAAACAGCGATCCGAGGGAAAGCATCAGCCATTGACATGACGATTGATTCGCCGCGGCGAATTGAAGTTGTAAAAATGTAAAAAGAAAAACTTTTTCCCACTCACCACTTTTTTTTAAAAAATTGGTGAGTGATATGGTGACTGTCAGTTTTTTTCAAGAAAAATTCTTAAAGAGCACTTTTTAGAGCGGACTCAGGATTGAAAATCAAGGGGATTTTTTGGAAGATGCCGCGACAATTTCACAACTTAGGTAACCTGCTTGGAAATAAACGACTGGCTATGCCTCGAAACGCTTACACTCACACTCGCGCTACAACAATTATTGCGTCGTCAGCAAATTCTTTCTTTATGGTGAACGCTCGAACAGACGCCACAATCGAATTGCTTAATGCTTCAATCGAAGGTCGCTCGGTGTTCGCGATGAGTTCCTTCAAACGGTCAACGCCAAATTGTTCGCCTTTGTCATCCGTTGCTTCGGTGATGCCGTCGGTGCACAGAATAAGCTCGTCTCCGCGGTTCAGGTGAATTGTTTCTTCGGCGTACTGCGTTGACGGTTGCACTGCGAGCGCAAGGTTCGGCGTGCGCACTTCAACTATCGTCTCATCTGATTTTCGAAGAAGAAAAATCAGCGGATGACCGGCAGTCGCAACACGCGCCGTCATTGCTTTTCTGTCGAGAAGGACGTATGCAAACGAGACGAATATTTTTTTGTCCGTCAAGTCGTAAATTGCATTGTTCAAATTACCGAGCACCTCGGAAGGCGCGGTGTTGTACCGAAGCTCGGTGTGCAGCGCGCTTTTCGTCATCGCCGAAAGAATCCCGGCGCCGACCCCGTGTTCCGAAACATCGGCGATAGTAACGGCAATTTTGTCATCAGAAATTTTTATGATGTCGAAATAATCGCCGCCGACTTCCGTGGCGGGAACGGTAACGCCGGCAACTTCACACCACTCCGTTGCGAACGATGACAACGGCTGTAAAGATTTCTGAATAGACCGTGCAACGGCAACTTCAGTTTCGAGACAAACGCGCTTTTTGTTTTCCTCCCAAATGACTCTGATGAAAAGCGCGTAGCCTGTCGACAAAAGAAAAATTGCAATAATTCCAAACACGGGACGCCGCGTCTGGATGCGGTCGAGTTCACCTTGAGAAAATATGAAAACGTGGTCGGCGGTGATAATTCTTTTTGCTTCAATGCGTCCGAACACCATCTCTTCTACGACACTAACCGAGAACATTGCCGCTTGAATCAGCACAAGCAACACGATCAGTCGAAACGGTTTCTGCAAATACAAAATGATGCACGCAAAGGATATGCCGCTAAGGATTGTGATGAAAAGAAGTCTGAACCAGGAACCGGGGAGAATGTTGGTGTCCATCAACATGGTGAGGGGACCGATTGCGGCAAAGAGAAAGAACACAGCAAGCGCAAGACGCCGAATGTCTTTCCGCGCCATCGTCTTCCAAATATACCTCAGAGATCTTTTCTGCGGCATGGCGATGTTCCTTGTTAGTTGTGCTTACATTTTTTACGGAAGGAGTGAGCGTTCTGTTATGGGAAAATATAACGTAACGCCGAATGAGTTGCAAATAGTGGTGCTGTCTAAAAAAACTAGAGACGTGGACGAAAAGTTGCTTGTGTATCGTTTTCAGAATAAAAATGTTGATCTAGTGAACTCATTTACCGCAAAACCGGGGTTATCGTCCATGTCTCTAGTCCTTGAATGTCATTCCCGTCCCCTTACGCGGGACGGGAATCCACGCTAAATTCAATGGGATGGCTTTAATAAATGCTTGTCTTGCACTTATTCCAGCACTTCAACTTTTTTCTTTGAAGCACGATTGCGCTCGTTTGCACCAAGAATTTTTTTACGGAGACGGATATTGTGCGGTGTTACTTCCACATATTCATCATCGCCGATCCATTCGATCGCTTGTTCAAGGGTCATCAAATGCGGCGGCTCAAGGCGCACTGCTTCATCGGAGCCGGATGCGCGCATGTTGGTCAGCGCTTTTGCTCGGCACACATTTACCGTCATATCGCCTTCGCGCGAGTTTTCGCCGACGACCATCCCGGCATACACTTTTGTTCCTGGTTCAACAAAGAACGTTGAGCGTTCCTGCAGTTTGAACATTCCGTATGCCACCGCTTCGCCCGTTTCCATTGCCACCAGCGATCCGCGCGTGCGGTGGGCAAGTTCGCCTTTGAATGGTTCGTATCCGTGAAAATTATGGTGCAGAATGCCCGTACCTTTGGTTTGCGTCATAAATTCATTCCGGAAACCGATGAGTCCGCGCGCCGGCACAAAAAATTCCAAACGCGTATTGCCGTTGGATGAGATCATGTTCTTCATTTCGCCTTTGCGCTTGCCAAGATTTTCGATCACCGTTCCGGTGAATTCATCCGGCACATCGACGATTACGTGCTCGATCGGTTCGCAAAGGACATCGGCGATCCGTTTGTAGATCACCTGCGGGCGCGACACTTGCAGTTCATAACCTTCGCGCCGCATGTTTTCGATCAACACACCAAGATGCAATTCGCCTCGTCCGCTCACTTTAAACACGTCGGGTGAATCGGTGAGTTCAACTTGCAAGCTCACATTGGAGCGTAGTTCTTTCATCAATCGTTCTTGCAAATTTCGTGTCGTCACATATTTTCCATCCAACCCCGCAAATGGAGAATTGTTTACGACGAAGTTCATTGAGAGTGTCGGTTCTTCGATGGAGACGAAGGGGAGCGGTGTCGGATCAGCAGCATCGGCGATCGTTTCGCCGATGTCAACATCTTCCATTCCGGAGATCGCGATGATATCTCCCGCATGCGCCTCGTCAACCTCAACGCGTTTTAATCCTTCGAACGAATAAATTTTTGTCACACGCGCATCTTCCATGCTGCCGTCGCGATGGATCACCTTCATCTGACCGCCCAAGCGGATCGTTCCGCGAGCGACTTTGCCGATACCGAGCCGTCCGAGATAATCGTTGTAATCGATTGTGGTCACGAGCATTTGGAATGGTTCGTTCACTTCACCTTTTGGTGCGGGAACTTTGGCAATAATCGATTCGAACAACGGTTCGAGCGATGTTCCTTTGTCCTCCAATTCGCGTTGTGCAATTCCTTGTTTGGAGATCGCGTAGATGGTAGGGAAGTCTAATTGCTGATCGTTGGCGCCGAGCGACAAGAATAATTCAAACACTTCGTCCAGCACTTCATGTGCGCGCGCATCTTTACGGTCGATCTTGTTGATGACGACGATCGGTTGTAGATTCAGATCGAGCGATTTTTTTAAGACGAATTTTGTTCCCGGCAGGGGACCTTCCGACGCATCTACAAGCAGAAGCACACCCTCCACCATTTTGAGTGTGCGTTCCACTTCGCCGGCGAAATCCGAGTGACCGGGCGTATCGACGATGTTGATCTTATATTTTTCTTTGGTCTTTTTGTCGGTATAGAACACGCCGGTATTCTTGGCGAGAATGGTGATGCCGCGTTCTTTTTCCTGCGCGTTCGAGTCCATCACACGGGTTTCCACCTGCTGGTTCTCGCGGAATGTTCCAGTTTGGCGCAATAACTGGTCCACGAGCGTTGTTTTGCCGTGGTCAACATGCGCGATAATGGCGATGTTACGGATGTTCTGTTGTTGTATCATACCTTCCTAATGATTTCTCAGATGGCGCAGTATGATTACTCAGATTTCGCAGATGAAGAGCAGATTTTTTTTATCCGCGTAAAAATCTGCGCTATCCGCGCAATCATAGCAATCATAATAAAAAACGTCCCGACTTGGGTTTCGGGACGTTCAATTGACTGCATCAATATACTAAAATTTTGGTAAAATTCCACGCAGAGATACGCAAGATTTTCCGCTGCTATTTTATCAAATTATTACCAACCTTAGCTTTGAAATATCCATTCTCCAAATACAGATACAAATTCTTTCCCGGGCAAACCGTTGTGGCGGAATAATCTTTGTGCCCGCGAATAGAATCGACCGGAACGGTATATTTTACTGCAAGCCATGTCATGACATTGACGACGGCGTCGAGCTGTTCTTGATTTGGTTCAACTTCTTCAAAATTGCCGACAACTTCTATGAGCGCGTGTCCGGTCGGATCGTATTCGGTGTTCGTGTCTCCGGCGTAATCGATGTTACGTCCTTCATAGATTTTTCCTTCGAGGTCGATAATGTAGTGGTAGGGAATGTCGATCCACTTCTTTTCACGGCGCGACCAGTTTTGCAGATTGCGCAGGTATTGGATCGGATCTTTTCCTTTCGGAAAGAGTTCGCCCTGATGATGAAGTGTAATGTGAGTGATGGAATGTTTTTTTGCGATCGAATCAATAGCCGGTGTGCCACCCCATTGCTGAACCGTCATAATGCTTGATTCAACATCGTGAACAGAAAATTCCTTCGATGATGAACAGCCGATAAGAAACAATGAGAGAGCAAACGAAGTGAGTAAGATTTGACGAGTCATTGTAGGGTTCCTGTTTAATGGTGAAATCTACAATGACTCTGTCAGGAAAACAAGCGTTAGAAATTTACCGTAACGATATTGCTAAGCGTAAACTGCCGCCTTTAATGCGAATATTCTTCCTGTACTTTTTGCGAAAGATAAACTTTCATCAGCGATTGGTACGGAATATCTTTTTTGTTTGCCAAAATTTTCAAATCGTTCAGAAGTGATTCAGGCAAACGAATTGAAATTGAGCGGACAGATGGTTTTAAATTTGCAAACTTCGCTCTTTTAGATTTAGACCAATCAACATATTCGGTGGAGTCGTGTTTCGCCCAAAAGACGCGTTCTTCATCTTCATTTTTAAATTTCGGTATTGGTTTAATTTTTTTCATTGTAAATGTTCCTTTCTTTCTTCGACATATCTCGTGCTGATATAATTCTCAACAATCGTTTTCGTATAGTAAATGCAACAAATAAATAACGAACATTGTTAGTCCTTCCCAGCGCACGGTAGCGGTATTCTGTATCCGATGAATGAGGTTCATCGTCTGAAATAATCAACGGCTCATTGAAGAAAATCTGTTCTGCTTCCGTATTTAAGACACGATGACGATGCCAGTTTTTGTCTAGATTTCCGCTGTCCCATTCAAAACCATCTATTTCGTCGAAGTTAATCATTGGTCGAATTCGTGTATACCATTAATGTATACACGAATTTTGAATGAATCAAGATGATGAAAGAATAAAAATAAAAACCCAATGTGAAAATTGGAGCTTTACCTTTATTTACAAGCGATCTTAAATGAAAAATTTCGTAACTACACAGTGTAGTTTATCACACTTTGTAACTCCGCCATTTATGGCGGAGTGTGAGTCAATACAGAAGCTACTGGCTTTAGCCATGATATTTTTTCAGGGCTAAAGCCCATGAATTTTGGTGGTTTTCAATATCTCCGCCATAAATGGCGGAGTTAGTTTCAATATTTTTACGCTGAGCAGTTACAAAATTTCTATTGTTTATCCGCATACACTGTAATACTGTAAATTCCCACGCCGCTCTTTTTATATTCGCTCAACTGATCGAGAGACATATAATTGATCAGAATTTCGCTGGGAATGTGTATCTCGCGTTCTTTCTGAACAGTAATGTTTGTGAATCCCGCATTCCTGATCGTAGCGAGATAATCATCCATTTGTTGAGCGCCGGCAACGCATCCTGCGTACATTTCTGCGGCGTTCTTCAAAGCAGGAGGAAGTTCACCCTTTAACACGATATCCGAAATTGAAAAATGTCCGCCGCGTTTCAGAATGCGGAATGTTTCGGCGAATGCTTTCTGTTTGTCCGGCACGAGATTCATGACGCAGTTGCTCACCACAACATCCGCGATAGTGTCTTCGATCGGCATATGTTCGATATCGCCAAGACGGAATTCAACATTTGTGAATTGTAATTTTTCAGCGTTCGCACGGGCTTTCTCGATCATTGCTTCCGTCATGTCGATTCCGATGACACGTCCCTGTTCACCAACGATCGAGCGCGCGACGAATGCGTCGTTTCCAGCACCGGAACCGAGATCAACAACGGTATCGCCGGATTTGATCTGTGCAAATTCGGTCGGCAAACCGCAGCCTAATCCCAGATCCGCATCGGCAACATAACCGGAAAGTTTCGTGTAATCTTCTGCCATGATTGTATAATCCACTGCAGGAGAACAGCAACTTGTGCCTCCGCAACAGGATGAAGCGTTTTGTTCGCGGGACTGGCTTGCGATCTCGCCGTATTTTTCTTTAACGAGTTCTTTGAGTTCTTGATCGGTTGACATAGTTTCCTCCTTTGTTCAAGAAGATGTCAGACATCTTCCCGGTACATAGTGTGAATAATTGTATTTATCGTAAAATTATGATAAACGAATGCAAATTTTTTTAGCAACAGATTTTTTGTGTCAAAAAAATTCCGAAAATTTTTTTTGCTTCTTCGAATGCTTTTTCGTTGATGCAGTAGCAGACGCTCGTCCCTTCGATTTCACCTTTGACCAATCCAACCCGTTTCAATTCGGCAAGATGCTGGGAAACGGTTGCCTGCGACAGGGGAAGCACCTCAACGATATCGCCGCACATACAGGCATTGCTGTTCGCAAGAAATTCCAGAATGGCAATTCGTGCAGGATGAGCAAGCGCTTTGGCAAGATCGGCAAGCCGGTTCTGTTGTGCACTGAATTCTTCTTTTTTTGAAAGTCCCATAGCTCTTTTTGTTTATCGTAATATTACGATAAAAGTTTTACAATATCAAGAATTATTTTTTGAATAGTTATTTGCCAAAAAAGTAGTTCTACGGCGGCATGCCGATGCGTCGGTGGAAACTTCACCAACCGTTGAACAAATGAAGCAAACGTCTGCGCGCGTAGCGAAGAAAACATTATACACACGACAAAGATCGTTTTCATCGCCGGAATTCTTTCCCGGGAATATCGTTTCGGAACCGTTCCATTCCTTTTCTGTCCTGAAGAGTGACGAACACGGTACGTCCGTCGCTGCCGCCGAAAACAAGATTACTGCAATTTTTTCCTTTGAGTTGAACTTCACGGAGTAATGTTCCCTCAGGAGAAACAACGGCGACAGTTCCTTTGCCGTACCGGGTGATGTACAGATTGCCGTCGCGGTCGCACTTCATTCCGTCCATTCCAAAATCGTCGAATTGAATCAGCAGCGTTTTGCGTGAAATATTTCCCGCATCATCGACATTGTATTTCCATACGTTGCGCTGAATGCTTTCGTTCACATAGAGAATCGTTTCGTCAGGGTTTAAACAGATTCCGTTGGTTGTGCCCATCGAATCTTCCAGCAGTGTCGGCGTTCCGCGTGGACCGATACGCCATAGCTGTCCCGTGCTTGTTTTCCACTGGGGATCGGATGCAAACAGTTGATCGTTCTTGTTAATACACATATCATTCGGCTGATTGAATGCATCATTATGGCATAACGTATCGATTAGTTTTGTTGCCATATTCACGCGCAGGATGTTGTGGCGCATCCAGTCCGCCAGCAGCATCTCACCGTGTGAGTTAAATTGAATGGCATTGGCGATACTGCTGTCGGGTAATTCCACGAACAACTCACCGTTACCGCCGGCGTCGACTTTGCCGATCGTGCCGTTCCTTTGAAAATTAACAACATACAGATTTCCGTTGTTATCGAACGCGGGTCCTTCGATATTGCGTGAAAAAAGATTCTCTGCAGTAAAGTCGGTTGAATGCGTGTCGGCAATATGCCGCACACCGGAGCAGGAGATGAAAACGGAAAGAACCAATACAACGAGTGCGATTTTCATACGATGTTCCTTTAAACATGAAAGAGTGATAACGCAACCGCCGTTGACCACGAAAGGACTTTGAACTCTCCGTTCAACAGCGCCTGCATCATTTCGTTGCGGGTAAGAGAAATAATTTCCTGTTCTTCAAGATCGGCGGCAATGATCTCAACGGTTTTGTGTGCGCCCCGGGCGAGAAATAAGTGCGCATACCCGTTGCCGTGATTACCGTCGCAGGGGAATGTGCCGAGGTGGATCCATTCTCTTGCTTCATATCCCAACTCTTCGCGCAACTCTCTTTTGGCGCACATCAAAGGTTGTTCACCGGAATATAGATATCCGCCGACAGGAGCAAAGGTAATTCCATCTGCGGCGTATTTGGTTTGCCGGAAACAAACAAAATCTCCGTCCTCATTTTCCACAACCACGTTGACATAGTCAGGAGAAATGATCCAGGGCCATTGTTCAATTATTTTTCCGTCAGGCAATTGAATGGTGTGATCTTCCACCTTCAGCCATTTACTGTGGTCGAGAATTGTAGTGCGGGAGAGAGTGTTCCATGGTCTCATAATGATTTCTCTGATTGCGCAGATGATCGCGCAGATTAAATGTAGATGGTATGTTGTGTTATCTGCGAAGCAATCAGCGACATCTGCGTAATCATTCTTTGATTTTTGCATACATCAGCAGATCGCCGATGAGTCCGTCTTTAATGATCGCTTTTTGTAATCGTGCTTCAAGATGAAATCCGTTTTTTTCCAGCGCGCGTGCGGAAGCGGTGTTCCATTCAAACACATCCGCATACAACCGCACGATATCGAAATTGTCGAACGCGTACTCTTTCACCGCACCGATCGCTTCGGTCATGATGCCGCGTCCCCAGAACTCTTCCCCGATCCAGTATCCGATCTCCATCGATTTTCGATAGACATCTTCTTTCGGTACAAGGCCGATACTTCCGACGGCATTACCGTCTACGGTAATTGCAAAGACCTTATCAACGAGACTTGTTGATGTGTAGAAGATCCATCGTTCCGCATCAGCCAGCGTGTACGGATGTGGAAAATGATCACGCACATTCTCCCAAATGCGCCTGTTGTTCGCATGTTTGACGAGCGAATGTTCATCTCCGCGTCTCCATGGACGAAGATGACACGTGCGTAATTGAAATTCGATCATACCGCAACTTTTATCACTGCTTTCACCACACGGTCTTTCGGCGGCATCGGCGCGTGTGCATCCTCAGGAAAAACAACGGTGAACATTCCCTCCGTCAATTCAACAATGAATTCCGGTTTATCCAAATAGTGTTGGACATCTTTTTCCGGATTGTAAGGTTCATTGAGCGATTGACACGTGTCGATATTTCTCCATCCAAGAGGGAATGATCCGCTGACCGCGACTTGAATATCGATAAATTTTCGGTGGCTCTCTAAAGCTCCATTCTTGTTTGATGTGTTCTCACGTGAAACAAGCAGATAAATATCATTTCCCTCGATGTCGTACCGCCCGTTCTCTAATGCGGCTATATTCGTTTGTTTCAAATAATCGAATGCGTGGCGAAAACTGGTGTGAACGTGGTAGTATTTTTCAGCGCGGGAAATGTGATCGAGTATCATTGGTGTGATCTCCTATAATGTGGAATATGGTCATAAGGAAGGTAGAAAAGATTTGCCGAGGTGGCAAGAGAGAGAAAAAAAAACTTGCCGAGTCTTTGAAACCCGGCAAGTGTATGCATCGTTACCACCGCAGCAATTTGATTGCAATATTCGGTCCGATCCACTGCTGATACGCAAGCGTGATCCATGGTTTTGCGAGTGATTCGAGCAATTCTGCGTTCCGTAATCCGCCCGACATCCACCACAGGCTAACCGCTTCTTCGGCTAACTGCGCATATAAAAAATGGGATTGTCGACGGCATACATTCTTTTTGTTGCTCTTTTCGTGAACATTTCTTTTCTTGTTCATAATTGTATTATGTGAAATACCATCGGAGAAAAGATATCATGACCGGAACACGTATTGATTGGAATGAATATTTTATGAACATTGCGGAACAGGTAGCGACGCGCAGCACGTGCGACCGTAAACATGTCGGCGCCGTTATTGTGCGGGATAAAACAATTCTTTCCACCGGATATAACGGAAGTTTGCGCGGCGCAGCGCATTGCGACGAAGCAGGTCATGACATCGAGAACGATCACTGCGTGCGCGCCGTGCATGCGGAAGCCAATGCTGTGGCACAAGCCGCCAAACACGGCGTTCGGATCGATGAATCAGACATTTACGTCACCGCGTCCCCCTGTTTAACATGCTTTAAGTTGGCCGCCAATGCCGGCATCAAAACGATCTATTATAAAGAATTTTACCGCGACAGCAGGATCACGGAATATGCCCGCGAGGTTGGCGTTGTCTTGGTTTTTATGGGGGAACAAAAAATTGACTCTCTCATTGAGAAATGATATAATCTCGTTACTTCAAACATAGGAGGAAGCATGTCCCGTACCGTTAGAGGCGGTCTTATTCAATGTTCCATCGCGACATCCAACGACCAGCCGATCCCAAAGATAAAAAAAGCCATGATTGACAAGCATATCCCGTTCATTGAAAAAGCGGGAAAAGAAGGGGTGCAGATATTGTGCCTGCAGGAGGTCTTCAACGGTCCCTATTTTTGTGCCGAGCAAAAAACAAAATGGTACGAGATGACGGAGAAGATTCCCGATGGACCGACAGTGAAACTGATGCAGAAGTACGCAAAGAAATATAAGATGGCAATGATTGTTCCGATCTACGAAGAGGAGATGTCCGGTGTCTATTATAATACTGCCGCCGTCATCGATGCCGACGGTTCGTATCTCGGAAAATACCGCAAGCATCACATCCCACAGGTTGAGCCGGGTTTCTGGGAAAAATTTTATTTTAAACCAGGCAATCTCGGATTTCCCGTCTTCAAAACAAAATATGCCGACATCGGCGTGTACATTTGCTACGACAGACATTTTCCGGAAGGCGCTCGCATTCTAGGATTGAACGGCGCTGAAATTGTTTTTAATCCTTCTGCAACCGTTGCAGGGCTTTCTGAATATCTATGGGAATTAGAACAGCCCGCGCACGCTGTCGCGAATGGATATTTCGTCGGCGCTATCAATCGTGTTGGAATAGAAGCGCCGTGGAACATCGGCGAGTTTTACGGGAAAAGTTATTTTTGCACGCCGCGCGGAAAAATTATCGCTCAGGCAAGCCGCGACAAAGATGAACTTGTTGTTTGTGATCTGGATATGAAAATAATTCAGGATGTTCGTTCGGTCTGGCAATTTTATAGAGATCGAAGACCGGAAGCGTATGGAAAGATTACTGAATTGAAAGACTGAAGGAGTTTCGAGATTCGAGTTTTGAGTCTCGAGTTTGATAATAAATCTATGGATAAAGGACATAAGAAGTTAGAGATATATCAACTTGCTCATGCACTGGCAATAAAAGTTCACGAGTTGTCTTTAAAACTTCCTTCCTTCGAACGATTTGAGGAGGGAAGTCAGATTCGAAGATCATCAAAATCAATTTCCTCCAATATTGTCGAAGGATTTGCGTTGCGTCGGTATAAGAATGAGTTTGTTCACTATTTATTTCGTTCGTACGGCTCCGCCGAAGAAACGATAGAGCATCTTGAATTATTATTCAAAACTAAATCGTTAACAGACAAAGCGTTATTCGAAGAACTCTTTCAGGAGTATAATTTTCTGTGTGGAAAAATTATGCGCTTCATTCAATATGTTGATAAAGAATTCGATACTCCGAATTTTATTAAAGAACCTGAAATAAAATATGAAACCAAAAGAAAATACTCAAAACCCAAATCTCAAAACACAAAACAAAAACTGTGAACTCAGAATAATTCAACTAAAATAAAAAACCTATGTCAAAGAAACTCACTTCTCAAGAAGTCGTAGAGATAACTGCAAAAAACACATTTGGCACGTGGCGCTTTCAAAAAAACTGGAAACCGCTTCACATTGTTGATGCCGAGGGCGTTCACTTTATCGAAGCCAACGGTAAACGTTATCTCGATTTTTCGTCTCAGTTAATGTGTGTAACGCTCGGCTACAAGAATCAGGCGGTCATCAGATCGATTGAAGAGCAGGCGCGTTCTCTTCCGTATATTGCCCCCGGATTTGCAACAACCATCCGTGCTGAGTTGAGCAAATTGCTTCTCGAAGTTCTGCCGCAAGGATTGGAAAAATTCTTCTTCACGACATCGGGCACCGATGCGAATGAAGCCGCATTCAAAATTGCGCGAATGTACACAGGTAAGACAAAAATTATTTCACGCTATCGTTCGTATCACGGTTCAACAATGGGAGCAATTGCGGCGACCGGCGATCCACGACGATGGGCGATGGAACCGGCGGGAAAAATTCCGGGAGTTATTTTCGGTCCTGAAGTTCACTGCTATCGTTGTCCAATTCATCATTCATATCCGGAATGTAACGTTGCGTGCGCAGACTACATTGAACACATGATAGAAAATGAAAGCGACGTTGCAGCAGTATTGGTTGAGCCGGTTGTCGGCACGAACGGCGTGCTTATTCCTCCAACAGAATATTTACCAAGACTGCGAGAGATCTGCGACCGGCACGATGTTCTTCTCATTGCCGATGAGGTGATGACGGGCTGGGGACGCACGGGAAAATGGTTCGCGGTCGATCATTGGAACGTGAAACCCGATATTCTCACCACGGCAAAAGGGATCACGACAGCGTATATGCCTCTCGGATTATGCGCAACATCGAAAAAAATTGCCGATTATTTTGACGATCATTATTTTTCACACGGACACACCTACGAAGCACACCCGCTGACACTGGCACCGGCGGTTGCATCAATCAACGAACTGAAGCGGCTCGATCTAATAAATCGCGCAACTGAAATTGGTTTGTATCTCGGAAAAAAACTCAACGAACTGAAACCAAAACATAAATCCATCGGCGATGTGCGCGGACTTGGAATGTTTTGGGCGGTTGAACTGGTCAAAAACCAAAGAACAAAAGAACCGTTCAATTCGTACAAAGATAAAATTTCCGGTACACCGTTGCTTGTTGATAAAGTTACCACCGAAATGATGAAGAACGGCGTATTCCTGCAAGCGTGGGTCAGCCATTTTGTGATCGCTCCGCCGCTGATCATTTCTAAAGAAGATATTGATGCGGGAGTTGCGGCGTTGGATGCAGCGTTGGTGATTGCGGATGCGGAAGTGGAAACGTAAATAGTTTCAGGATTCAGGTTTCAAGATTCATACATTTGATGGTTACAGGTCTTATTATGGATGGTGGATATCACAAACTAGAAATTTACAACATTTCTCATGCTTTAGGGATAAAGATTCACGAGATAACCCTACGGTTACCGAAATTTGAAATGTATGAAGAAGGGAGTCAAATTCGAAGATCAGCTAAATCAGTTTCAACTAATATCGTTGAAGGTTTTGCACTCCGAAAATATAAGAATGAGTTCCTTCATTATTTGTATAGAGCGTACGGATCAAGTGAAGAAACACTGGAACATTTACGATACATTTACGAAACGAAATCGTTTTTGGATGAAAAACTCTATAATGAATTAAGGGAAGAAATCTTAAAGTTAAATGGAAAACTATTTCGTTTTATTCAATCGGTTGAAAAGGAACATGATACTCCTGCATTTCTCAAAGAACCGAAAACCGAATATCGTTCTGAATCTTGAATCCTGAAACTTGAATCATTTATTTAGTGAGAAAGTATTAGTGCCAATGAACAATATTGCTAACAAACTGTCCGCCGAGCAGTACGAAGCCAATTTCGCGGAACTCTATCCTGCGTTCACGCCGGTTGCCGCCATGGCGGAAGCAAACCGATGTCTGTACTGTTTCGATTCCCCCTGCATGAAGGCATGTCCGACGCATATCGATATTTCCACATTCATCAAAAAGATCACGACGGGAAATATGAAAGGTTCGGCGAAAACGATCCTGTCGTCCAACTGGATCGCACTGACCTGCGCGAAGGCGTGTCCTGTTGATGTGTTGTGCGAAGGTGCATGCGTGTATAACGACAAAGGGGAAGAACCGATCCAGATCGGACGGCTGCAGCGATATGTGATGGACTGGTACGTCGAGCGAGGAATGCCGGCGCTGTTCACTCCTGCGCCGAAGAATGGAAAATCGGTCGGCGTAATCGGTGCGGGTCCGTCGGGACTTGCATGTGCGGCAGAACTTGCATTGATGGGATACGATGTCACGATCTACGAAGCAAAACATCAGGCGGGCGGACTCGACACACACGGTATCGCTCCATATAAGATGAAGCAGGAAGACAGTTTTAATGAAGTGAAAATGATTGAAAAATTTGGAGTAACAATTAAAACCGGTATGCGTGCCGGTGAAACGATCAGTTTCGATGAACTCACGAAGAAACACGATGCGATCTTTCTCGGAGTCGGATTGCGGACACCGACGCGGCTCGGCATTCCCGGAGAAGAATTGACAGGCGTAACGGATGCCCTGACGTTCATCGAAAAAGTTACCACGCGCAAATGGAGTTCTGTTGATGTGGGAAAAAGAGTTGTTGTTATCGGTGCGGGAAATACGGCGATCGATGCAGCAACAGAGGCAAAGCGGCTCGGTGCCGAGCAGATTTCAATTATGTACCGCCGTAGACGCGAAGAAATGTCTGCCTACGATTTCGAATATGAACTGGCAAAGGGCGACGGAATCAATTTCCATTTTATGACCGTGCCGACGCGCATTATCGGAACGTCCCATGTCGAAGCCATAGAATGTGTCCATGTTGAATATGGCGCTCCCGACAAAGAAGGACGCCGGTCATTGCAGCCGATCAAAAATTCCGAATTTCGCATTCCGGTCGATATGGTGATCAAAGCCGTCGGTCAAAAGGTGGAAAAATCGTTCATTGATTCGATTCCAAATCTGAAAACGGAAGGAGGCAACGTGCGGGTAAATGAAGAGACGATGCAGACGAGCAATCCAAAATTTTTTGCGGGAGGCGACTGCATCAACGGCGGAAAAGAAGTCGTAAACGCGGCGGCGGACGGGAAGAAAGCAGCGCATGGAATCGATCGATGGATATTTTCTAAGTAATGCTGCAAAAAATGCAGTTTGATTTGAATCATTGTTTTTCAACTACTGATTTGAGGTTACAGGTTTGAGTTTCGAAATCTCAAACCACAAAACCCGAAACACTAACCAAAAGGATTTTATGATTGATCTAAGTATAAACTGCGGCGGTATCAAATCTCCAAATCCATTCTGGCTTGCGAGTGCGCCGACGACGAATTCCGGTTATCAGGTCTGTAAAGCGTTCGAAGCGGGATGGGGAGGCGCGGTGTGGAAAACAATCGGTGCGCCAGTGATGAATGTGGTGAATCGGTACGCCGCGATTGATTACAACGGACAAAAGATCATCGGGCTGAACAACATCGAACTTATCAGCGACCGTTCCATCGAGATCAATCTGAAAGAGATCGCGGAGACAAAAAAACTGTGGCCAGACCGCGCCGTGATCGCTTCGTTGATGGTAGAATCCGACCGCCAGGTGTGGCATGACATCGTCAAGCGGACGATCGATTCCGGAGCTGACGGCATCGAGTTGAATTACGGCTGTCCGCACGGAATGAGTGAACGCGGAATGGGTTCCGCCGTCGGACAGGTGCCCGAATATTGCGCGATGATCACCGAATGGGTGACGGAAGTTTCCACCATTCCCGTGCTTGTCAAACTGACGCCGAACATCACCGACATTCGTTATCCCGGTCGCGCCGCAAAAAAAGGGGGCGCGCACGGGATTTCACTCATCAATACGATCAACACAATTATGGGTGTGAATTTAGATACGTTTGAACTTGATCCTTCAAGAGGCGGAAAAGGGGGACACGGCGGTTACGCAGGTCCCGCGGTGAAACCGATTGCGCTGAACATGGTCGCGGAAATCGCACGGGATCCCGAGATCAATCTTCCGATCTCCGGCATCGGCGGAATTTCCAACTGGCGCGATGCGTTGGAATTTATTTTGCTCGGCGCGTCAAGCGTTCAGGTATGCACTGCGGCAATGCATTACGGATTTCGTATTGTTGAAGATATGAACGAAGGACTTTCAAATTGGATGGAAGAAAAAGGATTCACATCGCTCGATCAGATTCGCGGCAAAGCGCTTCCGAATATTTCCAATTTCGGCGAAATGAATTTGCTTTATAAAGCGGTTGCAAACATTGATGATAAAAAATGCATCCACTGTAATCTTTGTTACATTGCTTGTGAGGATACCGCACATCAATGTATCGATCTTGTCCCGACAAGTCGGGACGGAAAGACACAACCGACCGTGCGCGAATCCGATTGCGTCGGCTGCCGTTTGTGTTATATTGTTTGTCCCGTTGATAATTGTATCACAATGGTTCACAAAGAGAACGGCGGTGAATCTAAAACGTGGAATGAGTTGGTAAAAGAATTACCACAGCCGATGAGTTTGGAAGATTTGCGTGCGTTTCAACATAAGTATGGAATTGAGATACACTGAGTTTTTAGTTTCGGGTTTTGAGATTTGAGTTTTGAATGATTGAAGATTCTGGATTCACGTTCCAAATAAAACACAGATCGCGAAACTCGAATCGCAAATCACGAAACCGAAACCTGCATTCTGAACGGTGAAAACAACAGTTTGAGAGTTAGAACAAGAGATGAAACAATCTGCATTAATTCCTGCGGAAATAATTGAACAGCGTATCTTGCTCATTCGTGGACAAAAAGTAATGCTTGATCGCGATCTTGCAGAATTATATGGGGTCTCGACTAAAGTTCTTAATCAAGCTGTTAAACGAAATAGAGATCGCTTTCCAAAAGATTTTATGTTTCAATTTACAGATGATGAATTACATGGCTGGATTGAGTCTAAAAATTCAAGGTCACAATTTGTGACCTTGAAGCGCGGTAAAAATATAAAATACCACCCTTACTCATTTACGGAACACGGAATCTTGATGCTTTCAAGTGTATTGAACAGCAAACGGGCGATTCAGGTGAATATTGCTATCATGAGAACATTTGTCCGTTTGAGACAATTGCTTGCATCGGACGAAGAACTTTCCCGCAAACTTCAAGAGTTAGAAACGAAGTATGATGAACAATTCAAGGTTGTGTTTGAAGCAATCGATCAGATTTTAATTCCACCGGAAAAACCAAAACGACCGATAGGATTTTCTGTTGAAGAACCGAAAATGAGTTATGGAATTCGTAAGAAGAAATAAATGAGAACAGGTTCGGGTTTTGAGATTTGAGGTTTGAGTTTTTGGTTTTGCGGTTCAAGTTTCTCGTTTCAAATCATCTGATTAACACAAATCCCAAACCTCAAAACCCAAATCTCAAACCTGAAACCATGTCCCGCTAAATCCCGCTTGAAAGCAGCGGGACACAGACAGCGTGAAACAGCGGGATGCAAAGAACGCAAACCATAAAACAATATAGAAAGGAACAAACCATGTCTATACTAATCAAGAACGGAAGAGTCATCACTGCCGATGAAGATTACATCGCCGATGTTTTCATTGAAGGCGAAACAGTTTCAATGATCGGAAAAAATCTTTCTGTCAAAGCAGACAAAACAATTGATGCAACGGGAAAACTTGTTATGCCGGGCGGAATTGATCCGCACGTGCATCTCGATATGCCGTTCATGGGAACATTTTCCAGTGATGATTACACCACGGGAACGAGCGCGGCATTGTTCGGCGGTACGACAATGGTGATTGATTTCGTTTTGCAGACTCAAGGCAAGTCGCTTTACAACGCCCTCGAAGCATGGCAATCGCGCTCCAATGGAAATACGTGCTGCGATTATTCGTTTCACATGGCGGTAACGGATTTCAACGATAGCACAAAAGCCGAGATTACGAAAATGGTAAATGATGAAGGAATCACTTCGTTCAAAACGTTTATGGCGTACAAAGGCGCATTGATGATTGATGACCGCCAAATGGTTGGGTTAATGCAGGAAGTAAAAAAACAAGGCGGTATGGTGACGGTTCACGCGACTAATGGCGACATGATTGATTTTCTTGTTGCAAAACATCGCGCCGAAGGAAAACTTGCGCCGCTCTATCATTATTTATCTCAGCCGGAAATTACGGAATCCGAAGCGTCGGGAAGATTCACCGATATGGCTCATTATACAGGAGTTCCTGCATATATCGTTCACATGACGTGTGAAGGCGCACTCAATCAAATACGCAACGCCGCGAGACGAAATCAAAAAGTGTTTGCAGAAACATGTATTCAGTATTTATTGCTCGATGCATCGCTGTATGAACAAAATTTTGACGGAGCAAAATGGGTGATGTCTCCGCCGCTGCGACAAAAGAAAGATCAAGAAGCATTGTGGGCAGGCATAAATCAGGGAAGCGTGCAAGTTGTTGCAACAGATCATTGTCCGTTCAAGTGGGAACAGAAATTGATGGGTAAAGATGATTTTTCGAAAATCCCGAACGGGCATCCTGCGATTGAAAATAGAATGGAGCTTCTTTTTTCTGAAGGTGTGAATAAAGGAAAAATCTCTCTCAACAAATTTGTTGAAGTCAGTTCAACCAACGCTGCAAAGATTTTCGGTATGTTTCCGAAAAAAGGATGTGTCGCTGTCGGTTCTGATGCCGATATTATTATTTTCGATCTGGATGAAGAACACACGCTCTCTGCAAAAACACATCACATGAATGTTGATTATTCCGCCTACGAAGGATGGAAAGTGAAAGGCAAAGTGAAATCTGTTATCATGCGCGGACAGATTGCAATTGAAAATAATGAATTGAAAATCCAAAAAGGTTATGGGAAATTTGTGAAACGAAATAAAGTAAATGGAATAATATGAAAAAAATATTTCCAGGATATTTTAAGCCATCCGAAAAAGAAATTTTGGATTTATGGGAAAACGGAATTATTGTATTTGATGCTAATTATTTATTAAACATCTATCGGTATTCTTCATCAACAAGAGAAGAATTACTTAAAATAATAGAAAATTTTCGAGAAAAAATTTGGATTTCATATCAAGCAACTTTCGAATTTCTACAGAATAGATTAGATGTAATTGATCAACAAATTAAATCGTACGAAGATATAGAAAAAAACATTGACCAAGTTCTTGAAACGTTAAAATCGCCGCACAAACACCCATTTCTTGACGAAAAATTATTAACCGACCTTTCCAGTGTTATTATAAAAGTGAAAGAGGATTTACAAAAAAGAAAACTTGATTATGAGAAGTTGTTAGATGAGGATGATTTATTAAACCGTTTAGTAAAACTCTTAGAAGGAAGAGTAGGCATCTCATTCTCGGAAGAGAAACTCAAAGAAATATATAAGGAAGGTGAAATTAGGTATAAAAGGAATATACCACCTGGTTTCAAAGATTATCAAAAATCTGAACCTGAAAAATATGGTGATTTAATTATTTGGTTTGAGATGATCGAAAAAGCCAAATCTGAAAAGAAAGGAATACTTTTTATCACCGGAGATGTAAAAGAAGATTGGTGGTATAAATTCAAAGGAAAAAACAAATGACCACGACCAGAATTGATTGCGGAATTAGAGGCAAAATCAGGTGTCAAATTCCATATGTATCAATCTGATCGTTTTTTAGAATATGCAAATAAGCATTTAAAACAAAAAGTTACTTCAAAAGCAATTGAAGAAGTGAAACAAATTCAAAGAAAGAAGGAAGAAAAAGAGAAAACCATTGTGGACTCAATTCGTCAAGCAACTTTGGATTTAGAGACACAACGTAGAAAATTGGGTGCGATAAGTCCTTCGGCAATAGAGGCGCTTCGACATTCGGCAGCAATAGATTTGGATACATATCGCACAGCATTGAGTGCGATAAGTCCTTCAGCAATTGAGGCGCTTCGACATTCGGCAGCAATAGATTTGGATGCATATCGTACAGCATTGGGTGCAATAAGCCCTTCAGCATTTGAGACACTTCGACATTCGGCAGCAATAGATTTGGATGCATATCGCACAGCATTGAGTGCGATAAGTCCTTCAGCAATTGAGGCGCTTCGACATTCGGCAGCAATAGATTTGGATGCATATCGCACAGCATTGGGTGCGATAAGCCCTTCAGCATTTGAGGCACTTCGACAAGCAACAGAAATAAAACGTGATTTAAAAATTACAAACGACAAGAATAAAGAAGAAAAAAATAAAAATAAATAATGCTAATTAATAAATTTAATTAATTATTGGTCATAACCTTATGCACAATTTTTTTTCTTCTGATCTTGTCGAAACCGATATCTCTTCCGTTCAACATAGCACTCTCCTTAACAATGATCTTGCACCCACAACAAAAGCACAGCGTAAATGGGGAGTCTATAATTTTGCTGCGCTTTGGATTTCGATGTCTGCGTGTATTCCTACGTACATGCTTGCTTCGGGATTGATTGCCGAAGGAATGAATTGGTATCAAGCTGTCATTACAGTGTTTCTTGGAAATTTGATTGTTCTTGTTCCAATGATCCTTAATGCGCACGCAGGAACAAAATACGGAATTCCGTTTCCTGTGTATTGCCGCGCATCGTTCGGAGTTCTTGGAGCAAATATTCCTGCGCTGCTTCGTGCTTTCGTTGCGTGCGGTTGGTTCGGAATTCAAACGTGGATTGGGGGTTGGGCGATCTATAAAATTATTACAATTTATATTCCTGAATGGGATGCGCTCCCAGTTTGGTTTGCAGGAATAAATTTTCCCCAATTTGCATGCTTCATGTTTTTCTGGGGAATTAACATGCTTGTTATTTATAAAGGAATTGATTCCATCCGTTTTCTCCTTGATATCAAAGCACCGCTTCTCATTATTCTTGGTCTTGCGTTGCTTGCGTGGGCATATAACGAAGCAGGTGGTTTTGGTCCAATGCTTTCACAGCCATCGCAATTTATTTCTGGAGGAATTAAAGAAGGTCAATTTTGGTCTATTTTTTTCCCATCACTTACTGGGATGATTGGCTTTTGGGCAACGCTTTCGCTCAACATTCCGGATTTTACACGCTATGCAAAATCGCAAAAAGATCAAATATTTGGACAAGCAATTGGACTTCCAGTAACAATGGGATTATATGCGTTCATCGGTGTTGCTGTAACCTCCGCAACAATTGTTATTTACGGCGAAGCAATTTGGGATCCGGTGGTGTTAATTACGAAATTTACAAATCCTATTGTCCTCGCAGTTTCATTGTTTGCGCTTTGTCTTGCAACGCTTGCAACAAATCTTGCAGCGAATGTTGTAAGCCCCGCAAATGATTTTGCAAATCTCTGGCCTTCCAAAATTACTTTCCGCATTGGCGGATTGATTACTGGAATTATTGGTATTCTCATTCAACCATGGAAACTTGTCGCCGACCCAAGCGGATATATTTTTACTTGGCTTGTTGGTTATTCAGCATTGCTCGGTCCGATCGGTGGAATTTTGATTGCAGATTATTTCATTGTCCGAAAAACAAATCTTAAAACAATTGATTTATATAATTCAAATGGTGAATACAAATACAAGAATGGGTTTAATATTGCTGCGATAATAGCGTTATTGCTTGGTGTTGCGCCGAATATTCCGGGATTTTTTGGCACCATAAAAATAATTGATCCAGTTTTAGTTGGTTCGTTCTTAATGCACTTATATAATTACGCTTGGTTTGTTGGCTTTGGAGTTGCGTTTGTGGTGTATGTTGTGGTGATGAAGAAAAATAAAAACGGATCCAAGATTTAAATTTGTGATTGGATATATTTGAATCATGATTATTTTCTTTTCAAAAATAGTCGAACTTATCATCTACGCAGGAATTGTACAGGGATTCTTTCTTGCATTAGTTCTTACTACAGCCAAGAACGGCAAAAGAAGATCTAACAGGATTCTCTCTGCCTTGTTGGTCATTCTTTCTTTGAGCATCATACACTTGCTGTTTGTTGGCGTAACCATTGGCTTTTCGTACAAAATCAAAGAACCATTCATTCTGCTTATCGGTCCATTGTTACTGTTGTACATCCGGGAGTTGATCAGCCCAAGAAGATTGATTCTTGCAGATACTCTTCATCTTATTCCTTTTTTTCTCTTCTTTCTCATTCTTCTGCCGGCAACCATCTTTGGTGCAGCCTCTGCGTATGGCGAGTTCTTATTCCGGAATGAGATCGCGATGAGCCTTGTTGTTTGGACGCTGGTTGTTGTTCAATACGGTTATTACTGGTGGAAGATTGTACGACTTATCAATACTCACAGAGCCGCTGTCGAAATGGAGTTCTCCAATACCGAAGGGAAGACGTTGTCATGGATGAAAATCTTCCTGCATGTGTTTGGCGTATTCTTTTTCCTGCTACTTGTAACGCTTGGGCTTACCGTACATAGTGTTGATTACTCTGTTGTGGATACGGTTATTTGCATTGCGCTCTCGTGCACCATCTTCGTGCTGGGGTATGAAGGGCTGTTTCAGGAAGAAATTTTTTCGAACGTCAGTGAAATGCAATCCAACGTTATTGTGCAAACAGAAACTGAGCGTAGTGCGGAACCACGGCAGGTTAATCCACAAGATAACGAGTTGGTGCAAAAACTTCTGACCTACCTTGATGAGAAAAAACCGTACTTGGATGAAGAACTGACACTCACCGAACTTGCCAAACAATTAGAGATGACACGAAACCAACTTTCCTTCCTCATCAACAACAATTTGGACCATACCTTTTATACGTTCATCAATAAATACCGCGTTGACGAGGTGAAGCAGCTCATTTCCGATCCGAAGAAAAAGAATTTCACCATCCTATCCCTAGCCCAAGTTCGACAGTCGAAAACTATTTTTGACAATTTTCGGATCAGAATCTGCGAACAGAGAGCAAGCTGCACGATTTGTCGTTCAAATGCCGTGTAGTCAAAACCTACCCCTGCCGAAGGCATGGAGACTGTGTAAAAACTCTTGATTGGTCGGTAACCGCAATCTTTAGATTGCGAAATTGAATTGAAAACACAACCTGAAGGTTGCGCCTACCAAAGAAAAATGACTTTTGACACAGTCTCCATGGCTTCGCCACTTGCGGAGCCCTCTTGTGATGTCGTATATTGGTTCATGTTTTTGAAAAAGATCTCCATCGACAAAGACGGCAAGCGACATGACTACTGGGCGCTGGTCGAATCGATACGAACAGAGCGAGGACCTCGCCATTGTGTCGTCTCGTATCTGGGTGACATGGACGAAGCCGGACGACTGGGTATCGAACAAGCGGCAGAAGGACATCCGCCGGTTCAGGAGTCGCTCTTCGATCAGACTGCGCCCGAATGGGTCGAGGTCAACGTCCGTAAAGTACGCACAGAGCGCAGCCGCCGCTTTGGCGATGTGTGGCTTGCCCTGGAACTCATCAAGAAGCTTGGCCTCGATGAACTCTTCGAGCGTGTCATGCCGGAGACACATCCAAGGATTTCCTGGGCTGCATTTGCAAACGTTCTGATCGTTTCCCGCTTTTGTGAACCGTCAAGTGAACTCCACATTGCCGAGCAGTTCTATCGCACGAGTGCTCTGGCTGACCTTCTGGGTATTCCCGACGATGACATCTACGACAACCGTCTCTACCGTACACTCGATAAACTGTTGGAACACAAAGACGCGCTGCAGCAATATCTCAAAGAACGGCTGGGCGAGTTGTTCAATATCGATTATGATATCCTTTTGTATGATGTCACCTCCAGCTATTTTGAAGGAGGAGCATCCCAGAACCCTCAGGCACAGCGAGGCTATTCACGCGATAGTCGTCCCGATTGTAAGTCACAAAGTGATCCCCTTGGGACAAGTGTGTATCGGTCTTGTGGTTACGAAAGAGGGCATTCCTCTTGGGTACGAGATTTTTGAGGGTAACCGTCACGACTCAAAAACCATTGAGATCATTATCGAAAAGATGGAAGCGCTCTACGGGAAATCCGATCGCGTCTGGATCATGGACCGTGGCATGGCCAGTGCCGAAAATCTCGAACTGCTTGCCGAAGAAGGCCGTCGCTACATTATTGGAACATCCAAGAACCAGTTGTCCCGACTTTGTCGGGATGAACAACATCTTCTCACACAGGATTGGAAGCACGTCCATGAAGGACTCGAAGTAAAACTCTGTCCTTCTCCCGATGGAAGCGAGGAGATATTCATTCTCTGCCGGAGTAAAGCCCGGCGTGAAAAGGAGCAAGCGATTCACAATCGTTTCGTGGAGCGACTGGAAAAAGGTCTTCAGCGAGTGAAGAAGAGCTGTGCGTCCGGCCGTCTCAAGAACCTGGAAGTTGTCGGACGCCGCATCGGGCGTTTGCTCGAACGCTACAACCGGGCATCTCCGCTTTTCGATATCGATGTCAAAGAACGTGACGGCGCGATTGAACTTACCTGGACGATCCACAACACATATTCGGATTGGGCACGTCTCAGTGAAGGGTATTACCTCTTGCGCACAAACATCAAGGACTGGAACGTCGGAGTCCGCCTATATTATCTCTGGCGGAAACCTTCGCAAGGTTAATAATCTATTTTCTGCTGTTCAACTTTGAAAGCAACCGGAGGATCTCGATGTAGAGCCAGATCAATGTGACCATCAATCCGAAGGCGGCGTACCATTCCATGAATTTCGGCGCCCCGTGTTCGGCGCCTTTTTCGATGAAGTCGAAATCGAGCACGAGATTCAGCGCGGCGATCACCACCACCACAAGACTGAATCCGATGCCGATCAATCCGCTTTCATGAATATACGGCATCGGCACGCCGAACATTCCGAGGATCATTGTCGCCAGATAGATCAATCCGATGGCGCCGGTTGCCGCGAAGACGCCGAGCTTGAAGTTCTCAGTTGCTTTAATCACTCCGGATTTATAGGCAATCAACAAACAACCGGCCGTTCCGAATGTGAGAGCAACCGCCTGGATGACTATTCCTTCGAACTGCGCTTCCATCATGGAAGAAATCGCGCCAAGAAATAATCCTTGCAGTAACGCATAAAGAGAGGATGTAACGGGAGACCACTCTTTTTTAAATACGGTAACAAGAGCAACAATAAATCCACCGATCATACCCCCGAACATCCACAGCATCATTTCATCGACTCTGTTTTCGAGAAATAAACTCCATGTGTACGAAGCGCTGGCGATCACAAGCAGGAGTAATATACCCGTCTTGTTCGCCGTGCCTTGCAATGTCATCGACTCGGAAACGGCAACCGTTCCGATGTTTTGAAACGTTTTATCGTTTAATGCAGGATTTGCTGTGCGCATCATAAGTTTTTCTCCTTCAATTGTTTGTTATGAAAAGATGTTATTTTCAATATTATCAAAATTATAAAATTATCAATATGACTGTTTCGTTTTTGATAATTATCTCCGAATAAGCACAGATGTCAGACATCTTAATTTCTTCAGAGATTGAAAATATTTCGGTTTTGGTAAATTCTAACTGCAAGATGTCAGACATCCTCTATAGTTACAAAAAAATTATCGTATCAAAATCATTTTTTTTGTTTCGGTAAAATTCTTTGTCTGCAGGCGATACATATACATACCGGATGAGACTTCCTCATCCGCCTCGTTGCGCCCGTCCCACGAAAGTTTGTAAGAGCCTGCCGCAAGTTCTTTGTGCAGCAGCGTACGCACCAGCGATCCCTTGCTGTCGTAGATATGGATCGTTGCCAATCCGCCCGATGCAAGTTTGAACTCGATCGTTGTTTCGGGATTGAACGGGTTGGGATAGTTGGCGCTCAATTCAAAATCTGACGGCTGTTGCTGCGTCGCACGCTCTGCAATGCCGGTGGTACCGACGGTATATTTATAAACGGAATCGCCGACACAATAAGCAAGTGTAGGGGAAAGAAAACGGAAACGGTTAATTCTTCTTCCAATGCCGATTGGTTTCCATGTTTCGCCGCCATCCGTAGTTTCATACATCGGATTGGCACTGTTTCCACCAACCCAGCCGAGCGTATCGTTGATAAATCCCATTCCCTGCACAAAATAATAACTGATAGAAAATAGCTTTTCTATCCATGTTGCTCCGCCGTCCGTCGTTTTCAGAAAGTAAATCGGCGAGAGTGAATTTCGTTGAAGCGAAACGTATCCCACGTTGCGGGAAGAAAACTGAATCTTCCAACACCATTCGCCCTTCCGCGCTGTGGTAAACCGCTGTGTCCAGGTCTCTCCGCCATCGGTTGTGAAGAGCACTACACCGCTGGAGCTGTCGTGCGTTGCATGCGTTAATCCGACGCAATATCCGGTGTCTTTCGAAAAGAAATACACATCGATCAAACCGGCAGCGTATTGATTCATATCTTTCGCAATCCACGTTTTGCCACGATCGGTAGTTCGATAGAACCACGCCGGTCCCCGAACACGCCCCACGGCATTGATGATCGAATCGTTAAATATCTGCATTCCGCAAAACCCCCGCTTGATCGTTCCGCTGGATAATTGATGTTCGGGAAACCAATTTGTTCCGCCGTTCGTGGTCTTGTACAGAATCACCGTGTCCTTCGAACTAGTATTATTCGGATCGCCGAATCCGAGTGCACCGGCGTAGCCGTTCAGCGAATCAAAGAATCCGATCGATCTCCAATGAGTAAAATTTGTTTTATCGATCACTTTTACCCACGTTTCGCCGCCGGTGGTCGTTCTGTGAATTTGTCCGACACCGTTCGCGATCCAGCCGACATTTTCGTTGAGGAAAAATCCGTCATTATTACGGGATGAGGGGGATGGAACAAAGTTCGTCTTTTTCCATGTTCCAAGCTGTTGTGCAGAAAGCGAACAGACCATCAGAACAACCAGCAGCAGGTATTTTTTCATTTGATTCAAAATATGTTTGTACAGTCCGATGTATGTCTTTAAGAGAATACGAAAAATAACAATCTTCTACAACCTCTTGCCTTGAAGAAGAAAAACAATTATACTCGGAATAATTTATTCTCTATCGGGTCTAATACCCCGACGCTTGCGTCGTCATTCCCGCACGTCCCGCCTTTTTGGATTCCGTTCCTTGCGGGATTTATAAAACGGAACTTTTGGCGGGAATCTAAAATTATGGATGCCCGCCTTCGCGGGGCATGACGAATACCTCGCTGCTTGCGGCGAGGATATTTATTCTCTAATCCACTATTATTACCCATCACTTTATTAAATTTTTAAGTAAATTTAGGTAAATAACGTTACACCTAATTAATTGTCCCTTAAAAAGTAAGAAACCTTGTCAAGGTTTCTTGATCAACAACAAAACAACATCCAAATTTTACGAATCTAATTACATAACCTTGACAAGGTTGTGCTTATGAAGACTTTTTAAGAATCAACTAATTAATTGATAATCAATCAATAGAGTTTTTATATGAAATATTTTTTTCTCTTTATTACCGTGTTTGTTACATCAGTTTTTTCGCAAGTAAAACAATTAACTGGCGCTGAACTCTGTTCACAAAAACATCTACGAACCACCAAGAGTTATTTAAAAATTGCATCTCCTTCAACTATACCTCACACGTTTGATGTTCTTGATTACAAGTTGAATCTTGATCTTTACAACAATTTCCGCTCCCCATTTCCAAAATCATTTAAAGGGAATGTTATCATCACTTTTCGTGTCGATTCGGCGCTTCATTCAATTGAATTTGATGCCGTCAATACTTCTTTGATCATTGATTCTGTCTCTCTTCCAGGAAAATCGTTTACTCATATAAACAACACTTTAAATATTCAATTAGACACAACATATAGTATTGGCGATACATTACGAGTCGCCATTTTCTATCAACACAAAAATGTTTCCGATAATGCATTTTATGTTGGAACAGATGGAATGGTATTTACCGATTGTGAACCTGAAGGGGCTCGTAAATGGTTCCCTTGCTGGGATAAACCTGCAGATAAAGCGACAATGGAATTACGGGCAAAAGTTCCATCGTCTGTAAAACTCGGTTCAAACGGAAGACTTGTTGATTCAACACGAACCGCAGACACAATTTATTATCATTGGAAAAGCCGCGATCCCATTCCGACATATTTGATCGTGATATCTGCAAAGGTGAATTATAATCTTGATGTTGTCTATTGGAAAAAACTTTCGAATCCGAATGATAGTATTCCGATCGTCTTCTACTGGAATACCGGAGAATCACAATCCGGTCTAAATAACATCAAAACAAAAATTCTTCCGATGACGACATATTTTTCTGAATTGTTCGGTGAACATCCGTTTGAAAAAAATGGATTTGCTACGATGAATGGTCTATTCACTTGGGGTGGAATGGAAAATCAGACACTCACCAGTCTAATGCCAAATGGATATACCAATGAAAATTTAGTTGCTCATGAATATGCACATCAATGGTTTGGCGATATGATCACTTGCGATACATGGGCTGATATATGGATGAATGAGGGTTTTGCAACCTATAGTGAAGCACTTTGGTACGAATATACAAATGGTTATTCGCGTTATAAACAAGATATCGATGCAGATGCAAGGGCATATTTAGCATCAAATCCCGGCTGGGCTATATATAATCCTTATTGGGCAAAACTGACACCAGCAGCAAATGTTTTGTTCAACTCTGCAATAATATACAATAAGGGAGCTGCCGTATTACATATGCTTCGATATGTACTCGGAGATTCGGTTTTCTTTCACGCGATCCATTCGTATGCAACAGAGAGTAACTTTAAATTTGGAACAGTGCGCACTGATGATTTTATACAACATATCAATACAGCAACAAATCAAAACTTAACTTGGTTTTTCGATCAATGGGTGAAGAAAGCTAATCATCCTCTTTATTACACAGAATATTCATTTAATTATTTTGACACCACAGCAATGGTCTACGTAACTCAAACACAGACAAAAAGTGGATATTGGAAAATGCCAATTGAACTAAAGTTTATTTTTTCAAACGGAAAAGATACTACGGTTCAGATCTTGAATTCTGCAAATCGGGAGATATTCAATTTCAAATTGCCTTATCAACCCGTATCAATGATATTTGATCCGAATAACAATATTGTTTTAAAAACTGCGTCAACAACGCAAGTGACTTCTGTAAATCTTGATAGAGAAAAGCCATCTCATTTTGTTTTAGAACAAAACTTTCCTAACCCATTTAATCCTGTTACGACAATGTCATTTTCAATTCCACAATCCGGAATATTTTCATTAAAAGTGTATGATCTTTTAGGCCGTGAAATAGCCGTTCTTATCAACGAAAAACTCGATGCAGGTTTTCATCAAAAAACTTGGGATGCTTCATCATTTCCTAACGGAATATATTTTTACAGATTATCTGATGGCAACCATGTTAAAACAAAGAAAGCTTTGCTGGTAAAATAAAAAAATAGCATTGTTCACTCTTTTCACTTTTTCCCTATTTGCCCAACCTTGCCGTGCTCGTAGTAGTATCGGCAATTTACATTTACATCGTGAGGCGCGTGTCTTTAAGAATGATTGTGGGAGTGAGTTTCAAAGATAGATTTTTAGGAAATAGACGGTTGGAGGTTAGATTTCTTCTTCTTTTTTGCCCCATCCAAATTTCGAAACGATAGCATCTTGGATGGCGTCGTACCAAGAAATTTTATCAGCTATCGGATCTAATACTTTTTTAATTTCTTCTTCGGTAAGTTTTCTGTCGAGAGTATCTAATGCAACACCTTGGATGTCTTGAATGCACAAACTGTAAAAAATTTTATCGCTTCGCATGATTACTTCGCTTTAAATTTTGAAAAATATTTATCAATCTCTGGACGTAATTCAATCCCCACTTTTTCAAAAATATCTAACAAATCATTATAGGTACCGTTGCCACCGATAAAATCCCAAAACTCTTCGGCGACCTTCAGTTCGTTTTCTAAATCTAACATTCCTCTCATTGTCCAGCGAGAATACGGTTTGGGTTCATAAGGGTTGTAAGGAATAGCAATAAGCGTATTTATATTGACTTTTGGATTTTCCGCAAGAACCGCAGCAACCCATTCCAATAATGTTCTTTTGAATTCTTTGAAGCCGCCAGCATTGGGTTTAGCAGTTTTTATATCAAAAAGAAATAGTTCACCCGATTGGCTTTCAACCCAAACGTCAACCAATGTTTGTTTTACTTTTTTCATTTCACCTTTGCGACATACTTTGCGAATTGCTTCAATTTCTTTGTGTTTATTTGGTGAGGTTTTCGCCGTTGACAAACCATCCATAATTTCTTGTATAACTTTGTGCGCACCTTCGCTTATTTGATCTCCTGCTTTTGCTTGCGATTGCGCAGACTTAAAATTCTTTTTTGCTAAAGCCAAAGCAACCGGTTCAAAAATAGCTGTACCAAAATTTGTGTTTAGCGAATGAATGAAAGAATACAAAGCCAACCGATCTTTGCCAAGTAGGCGAGTATGAAATGGCATTGATGCAGGTTCGGGATTGTAGTTTTGAAATTTGTGTATTAGGCTATTTTTTAAAACATTCTCGATGTTTTTAATTTGTTCGCTTTTAAGAGCCATTTAAATTTCTTTTAAATGAAAAATTATTTCCGAATACGCTCCTTTATCCTTCTCTGTTCTATTTAATACCGGACGTTTGAATTGATTCACGATTTTCATTCCTGCGTTCTCTGCAATCTTTGGGTACACGTTCGATTTATCATTGGCAACCAAAAACACGTTATAATCTTTTGCCAAATATTTTTTGCAATTATTAAGAACCTCTGAAATACCTTTTACATAACTTTCTTTTGCTTCTCTTCCTTGTCCTTTAGACAAAGCCCCGATTTCCAGTTCATCATGTCTCTTAAAACCAAACAGACCGTATGCGTATGCGTGCTGTTCGTGGTAATCAATTAAGCCGACATACGGTGGACTGGAAAAGATTCCATTGATCTTTTGTTTCTGGACAAGTTTAGCAAGTTCCGGATTCTTCTTTTCTAGTTCGGCAATAATATCTATTGTTCTGCCGTCTCCTGAAAGACAAAATTGAAAGGTGTGTGTGCGCAGCTTATCAAACTCCACTAATCGTTTTATGGTATCTTTTGTATATGTTTCCCACCATCTTAAGATCGAAAAGAGCGGCTTACAAATTTTCCCGTGTTTCGCACAATAATATGTTGTTGTAATCGGCTCAATCAATGTCGCTAAGTCTGCGTGTGTTGTTGCTCGGCAGGAACGAATTGTACGGCTTAGAATAACGCTGATTATCTTTTTCGTTTCTACGTTTTTGATCTTCTTAATTTCACTGAATACACATTCTATTTCGTTGCGTACATGTTGAGAGTACCATTTATCTAAAAATATTTTTTCATCGTCCTGACGCAGTTTTATTTTGTATTCCCTAACAAGTTGTTTATACGTTGGAAGGAATTCCTTTTCTTTTTCAGCACCGTACGCTTCTTCATCAATTTCTTCCCGTTTCAATTTGTATTTGTATTCTGGGACGGGGAAATATTCGTTGTTAAACTTATTAAGTGCTACCAACAGCTTCGCTTCAAATTCAACGGTGTGTGAATTTGAAAGAAATCCTTTTAAAGCGTTGGTGATTCTATTAATTTCTTTTTGAACATCAACCAAATCAAATTTTGTAACCTTGCAGTTACTTATCAGTGCGTTGAAAGCGGAAACATCTATCCCGATTGCGTGCATTCCAAGTTCACTTGCTTGAACCAACGTTGTTCCGCTTCCACAAAATGGATCCAAGACAATGTCGTCTTTATGGAAGTACACTTCCTTTTTGAACTTATCAGTATGTCTATCAAGAAAGTATTCGACAAGTTGAGGAATGAATTTTCCTTTGTAAGGATGTAAACGATGAACGTGTTTTGTAGTTTCTGCTTCTTTGTATTGATCGAAAGATAATTCCCAATTTAAATCTTCACCAAGTTGATCCTTCCAAGAAATTTCCCGTTTGCCATTATAAGATTTGTAATACTCAATTAATTCTTTTTTTGAAACTTGCGCTCCCCCGTTATCTCCTATTTTTCGCACACGACCATATTGTATCAAATACGAAATATTTGAGGGAGTAACATTTTTTTCCAAATGTTCGGAAGCCCACCGGCTTGCTTCTTTTATTGTCAATATTTCTTCTTTTGCTTTTCCCATATACACCAAAATACAAAAATTTGTTGTAACAACGTACAGCTTCACTTCATCTTTATCAAACTCCAAATCCATCCCGGTCAACTTCGTTTTCTTTGCCCCATAAACTTTATCACAAACAAAAATTGCCACTCCTTCAATGAAGTTTCCAAATAAGGTTTCTTCCTGTGATTGTAAAAAAGCATCCACAAAGCCTTTCACTAAATCTTGTGCGGTTAGAATATTTTTAGCTTTAAAGAGGAAAGGGGGGATTTTACCGCTTCCCTGATTTTTTTAAAGAATGCCAACCATACTCCTTCCTGCCACCTCCAATTTTTAAAATTTCTTAATTCTTCTTTTGGGATTTTTTTTCTATTTGCAAAAATGCGAAGCGCTTCCTTTCTATTTATGGCTTTAATTTTTTCTATATTGTAATCCTCTATTGGACCATATCCAATATCCAATTTTGTATTCTATTTCAAATGTTTTTTTCATTGTTGATATTAATATTTATTTTGTATGAAATTTATTTTTACGATGCCAACTGATTGCATTTTGATGAGGATAAATTTCTTTACTTTTTGGTAGAATCATTTTAGAATTTTTGTTGAAAAATATTCTGATGAAATCATAATCCCCCATTCTACCAAAATCAAAAGGTAAAGAATTTACTTGAGAAGAAACCTGAATTGTAAAATCATTTTCTAAAGCGAACCAACCAGCATCAAAAGCCCAATGATGCAGACGACATAAAGACAATCCATTTAAAATATCATCTTTCCCTTTTTCATTATGAGGAACAATGTGTGCCGCTTCAACCTCCCACAATAAAGAATCAGGCGTTTGAATTTTCATTCCACAAAAGGCACACTTGTAATCATACGCTTCTATAACCGCTTGACGAAAACCTCGTGTTCTGATTGCTGATTCCCTGGTAACCTTTGTAACTTTCTTTTCTTTATCAAACGGATTATAATTTTCAGGTCGTGGTGTTTCAATAAGTTTCTTTACAATTCTTTGAACTTCAAAAGATTTTGTCGGAAGAAATTCTTTTTGTGTTTTAGGAATATTCAAAAGTTTCAATGCTTCATCAAAACCATTTTCTGTAAGCATCCATTCTTTCTTGTTTGTAAGAAGAATTGTTGATGTTGGTCTTGAAACCAATTTTTCTTTTGCTAAAGAATCAGCAGCACGATAGAGTAAACGATGCCAAAGAGGAGTTTTTACAATTCTATTTTCTTTACGATAAATTCTTTCTAATACCGCGGTTTTTTGATTCTCTTTCAAATTAAATTCATCAGCAATTTCATTTACAATTTCTTCACCAGTAGCAAACTCCTTTATTACCCCATTATGCTTAAATAAAGTTTTCAGCAAAGCTTCTTCAACTTCCTTTCTTGTTGGCATTGCCAAATCTCTAAGCATTTTACCTTCATAACTCATTTCAAACTTTTTCCTTTATGTTTAAAACAAAAGTTCCACTGGTTTTTAATACTCTTAAAAGTTCTTTGCTTTTTGATAAAAACCATTCGACATATTTGTTGTGTGAAATTCCACCGTACGTTGATTTGCGCTGGTCGGCGTACGGAGGTGATGTCACAATCAAATCAACCGAATTATCGGCTAATTTTTCCAATTCTTCTTTACTGTCTCCAAGAAATAATTCTGTTTTGATTTCCATTTTTTCTCCTACAACACAAATCTACGAAAAATAATTTGAGTTGTCAGGTAATCCCGTAATAACTTACCATTTACAACCATCTTTATCAAGCGGCCACTCGCCCCCTCTTTTCTTGTTGAACGTCAAAAAATTTCCTATCTTGTCGCGAAGCCTGTCGTACGACAGGCTTTGCAAACTCAAAAATTTCAGTGAGGTGCCGATGAGAAACGTCGTTGTTACAGGAATGGGGCTTATATCACCGCTCGGTTTATCGGTGGAAGAATCGTGGAATAACGCCATTGCCGGCAAATCCGGTATCGGACATATTACCCGGTATCCGAAAGAAAAATTCCCGACACAGATCGCCGGCGAAGTGAAGAACTTCGATCCGAAAAAATATTTTGATGCAAAAGATCTCAGCCGTTGGGACCTTTGTATTCAATACGGCATCGGCGCCGGACTCGATGCGATCGTCGATGCGAATTTGACAATCACGCCGGAGAATGCGGAACGGGTCGGGATCATTATCGGCTCGGGGGTCGGCGGACTCTTCGGAATCAGTCAAACATCGGTTAAACTTGAAAGAGACGGACCGAAACATGTTTCTCCCTTTTTTATCCCCTCGGTCATAATCAATATGATCCCCGGTTTACTGGCGATCCGTACCGGCGCGAAGGGGATCAATTACAGCGTCGTATCGGCTTGTGCAACGAGCAACCATGCAATTGCAGACGGTTTCCACGCGATCAGACGAAACGAAGTCGACGTGATGATCGTCGGTGGGGCAGAAGCGCCCATTACAGAGCTCGGGGTTGCCGGATTTTGTTCAGCGCGAGCAATGAGCAAACGAAACGATGAACCGGAGCGCGCGTCGCGACCGTTCGATAAAGACCGCGATGGGTTTGTTCTTAGCGAAGGAGCGGGAGCGTTTGTATTGGAAAGCGAAGATCACGCAAAAAACCGCAGCGCTAAAATCTACGCACGAATTCTCGGTGTGGGGATGACGGCGGATGCATTCCATTTCACCGCTCCGCCGGATGACGGCGACGGCGCGATGAGAGCAATGAAATTGGCGGTACAGTACTCGGGATTGAAGCCCGAAGATATCAATTACATCAATTCACACGGCACCTCTACACCGCTTGGTGATATTGCAGAAACCATCGCTATCAAACGACTGTTCGGCCATCACGCAAAGAACCTTATGGTCGGCTCCACCAAATCGATGCACGGGCATCTGCTCGGAGCTGCGGGAGCGATTGAAGCGGTGATGACAATTCTCGCATTGAAAGAAGGAATCATTCCGCCGACGATCAATCTGGATACTCCCGATCCGCAATGCGATCTGGACTATGTGCCGAATGTTGCGCGGAAAAAACAAATTCGTTACGCACTCTCGAACGGATTCGGTTTCGGCGGAACGAATGCGAGTATTTGTTTTGGGAAGGTTTAATTTCATCCACTAATAACACGAATAATCACGAATAATTTTTATTACAGATTCGTGTAATTCGTGGATAACAAAAATATTATGTCACAATCTCGGAAAGTCAAAGTCGGTCTTGCACAAATGAGTTGCGCAAGCGATACGACATCGAACATGGCGAAAGCCATCAAAGGAATCCGTGAAGCGGCAGCAAAGGGCGCGAACATTGTCTGCCTGCAAGAACTCTTCCTTTCTCTTTATTTTTGCGTGAAGGAAGAATACGAACCGTTCAATCTTGCAGAACAGATTCCCGGTCCGTCAACCAATGAACTATCTATTGTTGCTAAAGAATTAGGCGTTGTTATCATCGCATCGTTGTTTGAAAAACGCACCGAAGGATTGTATCACAACACAACAGCAGTAATAGATGCGGATGGAACATATCTCGGCAAGTACCGCAAGATGCACATTCCCGAAGACCCGTCGTATAACGAAAAATTTTATTTCACTCCCGGCGATCTCGGATTCAAATCGTTCCAAACGCAATACGGGAAATTAGGCGTGCTCATTTGCTGGGATCAATGGTATCCCGAAGCAGCGCGATTGACGGCATTGACCGGTGCAGAAATTTTGTTTTATCCCACGGCAATCGGCTGGGCGGACGGCGAAGAGAAAAAAGTGAATGAATTACAGCATAGCGCGTGGGAAACAATTCAGCGCGCACACGCAATCGCAAATGGAATTCCGGTTGTTTCGGTGAACCGCGTTGGCAAAGAAGGAAACCAAACATTCTGGGGCGGATCGTTCGTTGCCAACACGCAGGGAGAAATTCTCTTCAAAGCGTCGCACGATAAAGAAGAGGTTGCCGTCGTCGAATTAGATCTCGCCCGTTCAAACCGCACACGCACACACTGGCCCTTCCTGCGCGACAGACGAATCGACGCGTATTCCGATATTACTAAACGATTTATTGATTAACAGTTATCAGTTACCAATTAACAGTTATCAAAAATGCTTACAGAAGATAATAATCTCTACAAAAAATCTTTTGCCTTTGCTGTTAGAACGGTAAAACTATATAAGTTCCTAACCGAAAAGAAAAAAGAGTTTGTTATTTCAAAACAGTTGCTTCGTTGTGGAACGTCAGTTGGTGCGAATATCGCAGAAGCTAATGGTGCAATATCCAAATCTGATTTCTCTTCTAAACTTTCGATAGCGTATAAAGAAGCCCTTGAAACAAAGTATTGGATTTCTTTGCTTAAAGAAACCGAATATCTAGATCAGAAAAAATTTGATTCTATTTATACAGATGTTGATGAACTGTGCAAAATATTATTTTCAATTTTAAGAACGACCAGAATTAACCCAAAAAAATCTGATAACTGATCACTGATGACTGAAAAAAAGACACCAAAACAATTAGGATACAGATTTCCCGCTGAATGGGAACCGCAAACGGCAACGTGGCTTTCATGGGCACATAAAGAAGCATCGTGGCCCGGAAAATTTGAAACTGTTCCGTTCATCTACACCAACATCGTAAAAACAATTGCGCGGTTTCAACACGTCAACATCAACGTGAAAGATGATGAGACGTATAATGATGTGTTGAATCGTTTGACGCTTGCCGGAATTCCGAAAGAACGATTCACACTTTACAAAATTCCAACGAACGATGCGTGGTGCAGAGATCATGGTCCGGCGTTTGTTGTGAATCCGAATGTGAAAGACAAACTCGCAATTGTTGATTGGGGCTACAATGCGTGGGGTAGAAAATATCCGCCGTTCGATCTTGATGATGTTGTTCCAACAAAAATTGCCGAGCAGTACAATGTTCCTGTTTTTTATCCGGGAGTTGTGATGGAAGGGGGCGCGATTGACGTGAACGGAAAAGGATGTCTGCTGACAACAAAAGCGTGCTTGCTCAATCCCAACCGCAATCCACATCTCAACCAAGAACAGATCGAGACATTTTTAAAAGATTATTACGGGCAAGAAAAAATTCTTTGGCTCAACGATGGTATTGTAGGCGACGACACCGACGGACACATCGACGATCTTGCTCGATTTGTAAATCCATCTACGATCGTTACATGCGTTGAAGAAGATCCGCAAGACGAGAACTACGAGATTCTGCAAGAAAATTTGAAAATGCTTCGCACATTCACCGATCAGGACAACAAACCGTTTCGCATTGTTGAACTGCCAATGCCCGGCGTTGTAGAATACGATGGACAACGATTACCAGCGAGTTACGCAAACTTTCTCATCGGCAACGGATTTGTGATTGTTCCTGTCTTCAATCATCCGAACGATCTACGCGCGCTGAATATTTTGCAGAAAGAGTTTCCCAACAGAAAAGCAATCGGAATTGACTGCGTTGATCTTGTGTGGGGATTGGGAACGCTCCATTGCATCAGTCAGCAGGAACCGGCGGTGTAAACACAAGTCTCATCAATCTCATTACTTTTGTGAGAATTTTCTTTGAAATGATGTTGTTGGAAATAGTGGAGGTAAACAATGAGAATTCTTTTTATGGCAATTGTGCTGTCGGCAACCCTGCTTTCCGCACAATCCAAGCAAGCGAAAGGAAAATCTATGCAATACGAAGTAGCAACATTGGGTTCGGGCTGCTTTTGGTGTGTCGAAGCGGTGTTTCAACGGCTCGAGGGAGTTGCTACAGTGGAGTCAGGATACTCCGGTGGAAGTGTTGTCAATCCGACCTACGAACAGGTCTGCACCGGAAGAACGGGACATGCGGAAGTTGCACAGATCACGTTCGATCCGAACATGCTCAGCTACAAGGAACTGCTCGAAGTGTTTTTCCGGACGCACGATCCCACAACATTGAACAAACAAGGGAACGACGCGGGCACGCAATACCGTTCCGCAATTTTTTATCACACCGATGAGCAAAAAAAAGTTGCGGAAGAGGCATTACAAGAAGCACAGCCGATCTGGGACAACAAGATCGTGACGGAAATTTCTCCGCTCATCAATTATTACAAAGCGGAAAATTATCACCAGAACTATTACAACAGCAATCAATACCAGCCGTACTGCATGTTGGTGATCAACCCGAAGCTCTCAAAATTCAAAAAAGAGTTTCAGCACAAATTGAAAAAGGGAGAATAGACGGTTTCTTCTTCTCTGTCCATAACGGCGTTCATTCTCCGGGCTGTATCCGGGGTGACGCTGTTTTTATTTTTGGTGCGGATGCGAAGCATACTTCGTATCGTCCGGTTTCCGCGTGATGGAAATTTTTTTTATCTTACATCACATTCATTCACCTCTATCCGCAAAGGAATCTATGGTACCGATCACCGTCGTTTACGAAGGGCAGTTCCGCTGCATGGCAACACACGATAACAGCGCGCAACATTCCACACCGATGCACCGACAGATAATTTCGGCAAAGGCGAAAGTTTTTCTCCGACCGATCTTGTCGCAACGGCGCTTGGCGGATGTGTGATCACCACGATGGGAATTGTCGCGAAGAAAGAACGCATGCCCATCAATATCGATGGAACACGTATCGCGATTGAAAAGCATATAAGCTCTGATGCACCGAGAAGAATTGCAAAACTTGTTGCCCGGCTTTCATTTCCCGCGGGAATATCCAGAGAGTATCAGATCCGCTTAAAAGAGATCGGAGATAATTGTCCCGTGGTCAAAAGCTTGAATCCAAATATCGTACTGGATATAGCGTACAATTTTCCGGCATAAGAAAGGGTGGCACGAAAATACGGAAAATTGTATATTTCGGAAGAATTTTTTCTCATGGCTGCTTCCGCGTACAACGCTGCAATGCGCGATGGAGAAGTGGGATTAAGAGAATGAGACTTCTGAATAATTCGAAAGATGTCAGACATCTTGCCTATTTAGAATGAACAAACTTGAAAATTTTGTGAAATTCATTGATGAGATGTCAGACATC
>Ga0209516_1000036_pt1 | contig 53641 bp, 39 predicted proteins | sample Napbiome12C3dose_FD_187716 | JGI IMG/M metagenome (GOLD analysis project Ga0209516, IMG submission 187716) | Groundwater microbial communities from S. Glens Falls, New York, USA - Naphthalene biodegradation metagenome 12C3dose (SPAdes) (version 2) ... | reverse complement strand
GGCGCCCCGCCGAGGCGGGGCGTTTCCAATTCAATTTCGTCCCGCCACAAAGCGGGACGGTTACCGACCAATCAAGTGTTTTGACACAGTCTCCATCCCTTCGGGAATTGTAAGCCCGCCTATCTTTGGCGGGCAGGCGGGAGTCTCGCCATACATTATAAACCAAAATAGCCCTCTACCAAATCTCGTAAAAACACAAAAGCAGATGTATCACGCGATACACCTGCTTTTGTGTTAGAAGAACAAATCTTTTAATTGAGAATGTTTATTGTGTGACCGCTTGAGGTTACAGTCACCTCTATCGAAGGAAACAATCCATCCGAAAGAGCCGTTTTCCCTGTGCCGAGAAAGACAACGCTCGTATTATCTCCGGCAGTTGTTATCGAATACGCACCGTTCGCATTATCGGAAAAATTCGTATTCACCAACTTCAACATCCCGGCGGCATCGGCAGTTAAACCGGTGAAAGAATGTCCGCCACCGCTCATCGATGTCGGCCGGAAGTAATAATGACGGGCTTTTGCCGCTAAGTGGAGCATGTCGGCAGTGATAGCATCACGGTTTGAACTCACCGCATTATCCTGAAACATCGTTATTCCAACGGCAACAGCAATACCGACAATGATTACGCCAAGTATGATAAGCAGTAGTTGTTGCTGTCCCATTGGTTACTCCTCACATGATGCGAACAGATTCTTTATTATGTTTTGTCTAAAACTGACAGTGCGGTCCCCTTGGTTACTCCTCACATGATGCGATGCGAAGCATGCATACGCAACGGGGCAGCCAGCCGACCGCCCCGTTCACAGACAATATTAGACTGTCTTTAAGATTGTGTAACCAGCCGCGGTAACCGTGCAGGTATACGTTGGGAATGTACCATCGCTCAACGCCGTTTTGCCGACACCGGTAAATACAACCGTTGTTGCCGTACCGGCAGTACTAATTGTGTATGTACCATTGTCGTTGTCGGAGAATGCCGTTGAAACAAGCAACGCCATACCGGCAGCATTTGCCGTTAACGTGGCAAAGGAATTTCCGCCTCCGCCAAGTGCAGTCGGTTTACGATAGTATTGCTGTGCTTTTGCAGCAAGGTTAACGAGATCGTTCGTTACTGCATCGCGGTTTGCGCTGACAGCGTTATCTTGAAACATCGTAATACCTACCGCTACTGCGATACCAACAATGATCACTCCGAGAATGATCAAAAGTAATTGTTGCTGTCCCATAATGGACTCCTTTAATTATGTGATTGAATGAAGTGGATTAGTGAATCTCCTTGAGTGCCTGTGTGTTTTGCATATATCGTGCCAAGTAAAAATCGAGTCAAAAATCCCCGTAAAAGGCATTTCGAATAACTTGCAGGAAATTATAAGCAGTAGTTGTTGCTGTCCCATTGGTTACTCCTCACATGATGCGAACAGGGGCAGCCAGCCGACCACCCCGTTCACAGACAATATTAGACTGTCTTTAAGATTGTGTAACCAGCCGCGGTAACCGTGCACGTATACGTTGGGAATGTACCATCGCTCAACGCCGTTTTGCCGACACCGGTAAATACAACCGTTGTTGCCGTACCGGCAGTAGAAATGGTGTATGTTCCATTATCGTTATTAGAAAAAGCCGTTGAAACCAGTAATGCCATACCGGCAGCATTTGCCGTTAATGTAGCAAATGAGTTTCCGCCTCCGCCAAGCGCTGTCGGTTTACGATAGTATTGCTGTGATTTTGCAGCAAGGTTAACGAGGTCGTTCGTTACTGCATCGCGGTTTGCGCTGACAGCGTTATCTTGAAACATCGTAATACCTACCGCTACTGCGATACCAACAATGATCACCCCGAGAATGATCAAAAGTAATTGTTGCTGTCCCATAATATATACTCCTTATAATTAGTGGATAATGATGATGTATATGGATTAGTGGATCTACTTGAGTAGCTGTGTGTTTCGCATATATCGTGCCAAGTAAAAATCGAGTCAAAAATCCACGTAAAAGGCATTTCGAATAACTTGCAGGAAATTATTTCCTATTACGAGATATTTTTTCATCCTTTTTTTTACTCTAAGAGTCGTAGACTGAACACTGCCTGACAAAATACACTCCCTCAATGTAACTGCTTTCTGGATTTCCTCAACGTCCGTTGAGACGCCTGCAAGATACATTTTGGCAGTAGCAGAGTCAATACTTAGTTGACCATTAAAAAGTTGTAACTACTCACCGTACTGCATTTATTAAGGAGTTTTTCTATTGTACGAGTTAAATTGTAAGGCGATTCTTTGAATCGCCTTAATGCGAATCGAAGATTCGCATTACAGTGCACTGCTCTGAGTAGTTACAAAAAGTCTTAATGATACGCAACCTTCCGAAGGTTCTCTTCTCAACGAGTCGAGTCTTCGACAAGAAATAATATTAGGGCATTTCTAAAAACTGAACGTGATTTTTTTTTATCTGCGGTAATCAGCAAAATCAGCGGGAAATATTCTCCCGCAGATTACGCCTGTCGTACGACAGGTTCGCAGAATAGGTTTTTAGAGGTACCCATTATTCAAAAGGTTTTCACATACTAATAGGAAAGCCTTCGGAAGGTTTCCTACTTTTAAGGAGCGGAGCGACGAGGTTTACAACTCGTAGAGATTCTCGTTTTTCTGCTCAAATTTATGGGCATCTCTAAAAAACAGTGTCGTCATTGCGAGTCCCGATGTTGTTTATCGGGACGAAGCAATCTTCGTTTCTGTGTAATAGAAAAGGATTGCTTCTAATATTTTTTATATTCCGCGTAGCCTTTTTCGACAAGAACATCATTGACATTCATTCGTTTACCGGATTTGTCTTCGATCCAGATTTCGACAAGATAACGGCCATATTTTTCTTTCTTGTCTTTTATCGTTTCTATCGTTACCAACTTGCCTTTGATGAGCGATTCAAGAAATTTTTTCGATTTAAGTCCCTTTGCTTTAGAAGCGCCGGTAACTTCGGGCGCATTGATTCGATGTAACCGGAGTTTTTCTCCTCGCACCCACACAGAAAAACCGAGATCAATATCTGCCGTGCAGGTATCGCCGTCGTAGACCGACATAATAATTGCTTTGTAGTGAAAAAGATACGATTGCATAATTTACCTCAAGAGCAGCATTTTTTTACTGATGAAAGAAGTGCCGGTTGCAAGTGTATAAAAATACACGCCGCTGGCTAACCCGTCACCATTGAACGTAGCCGAATACTCGCCCGATTCAAATTGATCGTTCACCAATGTCGCCACTTCTTCGCCGAGCATGGAATAGACTTTCAGCGTTATAAAACTTCGTCGAGGAATGGCGAATTGAATTTTGGTTGACGGATTAAATGGATTAGGATAATTTTGTTGTAATACAAAGTCCAAAGGTACGTTTTCTGATTCTTTTTGTACGGACAGAACCGTTTGAAGCGCTGCTAACGCATCCGCTTTCCCACTGCCCCATTGAGCAGTGGCGCTGGTTCCGGTAGATGTGTCTTTACGTGCTGTTGAATTTATTGTTGAACGAATTTGCGCAGCCGTGAGAGTTGGTTTTGCCTGCAGCATCAATGCAACAAGTCCGGCAACGTGCGGTGCAGCCATGCTTGTTCCTTGTTCGATTACATACTTACCTGCCGGAGCAACCTGCAACTGAGTTGATGGATTTGTTGAATTAGACATCGCTGCGGCAATTGCCTGACCCGGGGCGCTTACATCTGGTTTCTGTCTTCCATCACGTGTAGGTCCCATACTGGAAAATGTTGAATAGTTGTCCGTTCTATCAGAACCAACATAGCCAACATTTCCTGCTAAAGATGTCCACTTCCATTTTGTTACATACGAACCAACAGTTATTCCACTTTCTGCCGTGCCGGGCATACCAACTAATTTTGTCATCGTTGCGCCGGAAGTGAATTCGACACTCTCTCCTGCATTGCCGGTGATGGATGAACCGCCGATCCAAACATCAAACGCTCCGCCTTGAGTTACCGTTGCTCCGGTAACCGTAACAGTCCACACTCCGACTGCCGGAGGCTGAGCAGCAGAATTATCATAAATTTCAACATAACATTCTTTTGCATTGTTATTAGGATTAACACTAGGAAAAGCATTGGTGATTCTCACAAAGCCTTGCGCGGTTGCTTGTTGTTGTTGAGATTGACCAGATGAGGCCGTGACAGTTGTGTTATTTGGTGTAGAGACGGAAACGGTCAAATTATCTCCGGCTTTATACCACATACTTAACACAACGTAATCATTCACTGCACCGGAGGTTGCGGTATAAGTCGGGACAGTCAATTGTAAAACTTTTTGTTCGCCTTGGGCTACGACACCATCAGCATGGATAGAATCAGAACCTTCATTACCGGCAGCAATTACAATTTGCCGTCCGGTGGCATTCTTTAATTCTGTATCGACGGTGATCTCCTCAGAAGCTGTTCCGTCATGAGCACCATCGTGTCCGCCAAGACTCATATTGATCACGAACGGTTTTCCTGCCGCCACCGCTTTTTGACGAATGTATGTTATCCCATCGATGATATTCGTTGTGAGAAATCCGTCATCTCCCCCTTTTACGATGATCAGGTTGGCTTCCGGCGCAACTCCTTTGAATGTTCCGCCTGTCGAAGAACCGTCACCGGCGGCAATACTCGCCACGTGAGTTCCGTGACCGCTGAAATCCTGTTCCAGCACAACCCCGGCAGGCGTTCCATCAAGTTCGTTGTTGATTTGTGTCTGTGTATATTCCGCACCGTAATTATATCCTGCAGGACCCACTCCACTCCGTGTATCGGTTTGATCCCACAAAAACAGAATGCGCGATTTTGTCGTATCCGTATCGGATCGGAAGTCCAAATGTTTCCAGTCAATACCGCTGTCGATAATTCCGACGATAACATTTTTCCCTTTATACACGGTGCTGTTGACTTGTCCCGCGTGTACTTTATCCACCTTCATGTCAATAAGGCTCTTATCGAGTTTCGGATAACGCATGCGCGGCGCTTCGATGTAGGAAACAGAGGAGAAATTGCTGAGTTCAACAAGTTGATCGAGCGTAATGCGGGCGGTATATAATTTCCCGTTAAAAGACATCGGTTGAACATCGATTGCTTTCGCTTCTTCGATAGAAGGTGAATGTACGATCACGGAGAACAGCGGTTCAGTCGAAGAATGTTTTGCAAGAATATTGGAATGAACCGATGGTTGGTTTTGTTTGACGGCTTCGATCACGTTCATTAATCGAACATCGATTTTTGCCGGATTCAGCGCCGCATTCTTTTCTCCGGCAAATAATAAAACAGAAAAAAGGACTGAACAAAAAAATATTCGTACTGTTATTTTCATCGGTTCTTCAATGAATTATTTTGGGAATAGTTTTTTTGGTGTTTCGATGTACACCACATTCTTATGCTTGCATAATAATGCAATTTCATCTTTTGAGAAATGACCCAGAGCAATACTGGAATTGGCGATACGAATTGCCGGAAAATGCACCGCGATATCGGCGGTATCCTTAAGAATGATGATCAAATTTATAGTGGAAGCATTCGCCGAATCGGTAAGAAATGACACAACGGATGGAGATATTTTATTCCCGCACATTTCCACCACAGATTGCGATGATGAACATCCTGCAAGAACACACACCATCAAGAACGTCATCATCGCATTGGATTTCATGCATTTTTCCCGTGGCAATTTTTGTATTTTTTTCCGCTCCCGCACGGACAACGATCGTTGCGTCCAATTTTATCCCCGGCAAAAATCTGCTGCACTTGTGGCTTGTGCGGTTGCCGTGCTTCACCATCGGAAGATTCCGGTGCGACGTGTAATCCCATTCCGATCGACGCATCGTGCTGTAACTTGATCTGTGCCTGTCGCGATACGCGGCGCTGTTGCTGCTGCTGTAACTGTTGCTGATTTTCAGGAAAGAGCTTGAAGATCAAGTTCAACGCTTCTTTGTTGATCATTCCGATCAACTCAATGAACATTTGATATGCTTCGGATTTATATTCTAGAATAGGGTCCTTTTGTCCATACGCGCGGAGATAAATTCCTTCTTTCAGATCATCCATTTCGCGCAAATGTTCTTTCCAGCGGATATCAATCACCTGCAATAATCCCATCTTTTGGATGAAGTTCATCGCTTCATCTCCGATGGTTTCACGCTTCCGTTTCATAAAGTCTCTGGCGTTATCGATCACCCGCCCTTTCACACCGTCTTTTCCGAGAGATTGAAATTCTGTGGGGGTAAGTTGCACATCAATCAGCAGGTTGGAACGGAACTCATCTTTCAATTCATCGATATTCCCTTGTTCATAATGCTGTTCGACAACCTCATCAACAAAATCGTCCAGCATCTGGTTGATATCATCTTCGACGTGTTCACCGAGCAGGGCGTGGCGGCGTTTTGAATAGATCACTTCGCGCTGCTGGTTCATCACGTTGTCATATTCCAACAGGCGTTTACGAATGCCAAAGTTGTTCTCCTCGACTTTTTTCTGTGCGCGTTCGATCATTCGCGTGATCATCGGATGTTCGATCACTTCCCCTTCTTCGGCGCCCATTTTCGTCATGATCGAAGCGATACGATCGCTTCCGAATAAGCGCATCAGATCGTCCTCCAGCGAAAGATAGAACCGCGTCAACCCGGGATCGCCTTGACGACCGGCGCGACCGCGCAACTGCCGGTCAATGCGCCGGGCTTCATGGCGTTCGGTTCCGATAATGCCCAAACCGCCGACTTCTGTTACACCAGATCCAAGTTTGATATCGGTTCCGCGTCCTGCCATGTTTGTTGCAATCGTTACTCCGCCTTGCAACCCTGCATTCGTAATAATTTCCGCTTCACGTTGATGCTGTTTTGCATTAAGCACGTTGTGTGGGATTTTCTCACGGGTCAACATCCGGCTGATCGTTTCGGAAACTTCTACGCTTGTAGTACCAACGAGTACGGGTTGTTTTTTCTCACGCAATTCTTTGATCCGCGCAATCACTGCATTAAATTTCTCACGCTTTGTCCGGTACACAACGTCGTCGAGATCTTCACGCACAACATCTTTGTTGGTAGGAATGACAACGACATCGAGTTTGTAGATGTCAAAAAATTCCGCCGCTTCTGTCTCTGCGGTACCGGTCATGCCGGCAAGTTTTTTATACAGACGGAAATAATTCTGCAATGTAACGGTCGCAAGCGTCTGCGTGTCCCGCTCAACATGCACTCCCTCTTTCGCCTCGATCGCTTGATGTAAACCCTCAGAGTACCGGCGTCCATGCAGAATACGTCCCGTAAATTCATCCACGATCTGCACTTTACCATCTTCCGTGACGACATACTCGACATCTTTTTCATACAGCGAATACGCGCGCAATAACTGACGAATGGTGTGCACCCGGTCGCTTCGTTCTGCAAATAACTTGTTGAGTTCGTCCTTTTTAAGTTGTTTCTGCTCACTGGTCAGCGAATCCTCATTTTCAAGAAGACTAATCTCCGTTCCAATATCTGGAAGGATGAACATATCCGGGTCGGCACCGCTGGCAAGGTATTCACGTCCCTTGTCCGTGAGATCGATCGAATGATTCTTCTCATCGATGGAATAATACAACTCGTCATCGATCTCGTGCATCCGCTTGTTCTGCTCTGCCATATACTCGGCTTCAGTTTCAATCATCAGTTTTTTCGGAGCGCCTTCGGCAAACATTTTTGCCAATTTTTTATTTTTCGGATCTCCACGATACGAACGAAGCAGTAAAATTCCGGCGTCTTTGTTTTTCCCCTCATTCAATAATTTTTCCGCTTCGGCAACGATCTTGGCGATAAAATTTCGTTGTGTGCTCACCAGACGTTCAACGCGCGGTTTCATTTCATTGAACTTATGGTCATCCACTTCTACCGGACCGCTGATGATCAACGGTGTTCGCGCTTCATCGACCAATACGGAATCCACTTCGTCAACAATTGCATAATAGTGACCGCGCTGAACCATTTCTTCCGGCACCGTCACCATATTGTCGCGCAGATAATCAAAACCAAATTCGTTGTTTGTTCCGTAGGTGATATCGCAGTTATATTGTTCCCGCCGTATAAATGGATTTTGATTTTGAACGATGCATCCGACCGTTAATCCGTGGAACTGGAATACCTTTCCCATCCATTCGCTGTCACGTTTGGCAAGATAATCGTTCACCGTGACCAGATGAACACCCTTACCCGGCAACGCATTAAGATACATCGGCGCGACTGCTACTAATGTCTTCCCCTCACCGGTTGACATTTCTGATATTTTCCCCTTGTGAATGGCGATACCGCCCATTAACTGAACATCATACGACACCATCTCCCACTTCAAGTTATGTCCCACAACTTCCCATTCCTGACCGACGAATCTGCGGCAGGTTTCTTTTACAACGGCAAATGCTTCGGGAAGAATTTCATCGAGAGTCACTTTGGTGATCTCGTGTTCTTCTTTTCCAAGCTCCTCGATCTGATTGTATAACTCTTCCCGTTTTGCGGGATCCGATTCGGATGTGAGTTGGGTCTGAAGTTCGGTGATCTGGTCGCGGGTTTCTTTCACTACTTCGGCAATCCGTTGCTTAAATTCCTGAGTCTTTGCACGAAGTTCATCGTCCGACAATCCCTGCAGTTTTTCGTACTCCTGATTGATCAGATCGACCAACGGTAATAGTTCACTGATATCTTTTTCTTTTTTACTGCCAAACAACTTGCTGAAAAACTTTAACATTGATTTCCTTTGTTCGATTTATTCTTTATTTACAATCAATATACGAAATTTTTGGGACGATAAAACTTGTGCTTTGAGATTAACGGTTCAGGATTCAGGGTTCAAGGTACAGGGTTCAAGGTTCAAGGTTTAAGGTTCAGGATTTAGGATTTAGGATTTAGGATTTAGGATTCAAGGTACAGGTTGCCGGTTTGAGGTTTGAGGTTTGAGATTTGTAGTTTGGAATTTGATTTTTGGTATTTGTTATTTGACTTTTCTCTTTCCGCTCACCCACTGTACTTCCTCATGATGTTCCAAATGATTGGCAAAACGGGCAAGAACGAACAACAGGTCGGAAAGGCGATTCAAGTAAATGATGACGGCGGCGTCGATATCTTCATTATGAGAAAGACGAACAACTTGACGTTCAGCTCTGCGACACACCGTTCGTGCAAAGTGGAGATATGAAGCAACCTGCGTTCCTCCCGGAAGAATAAAAGTTTTCAGCGGTTCAAGTTGAGATTCTAATTTGTCAATGATTTTTTCAAGCGAGATCGCATTATTTTTTTTCATGCGCGGAATAAATTTGCTCTGATGCGCAATCGGTGTTGCGAGATCAGCGCCAAGTATAAATAACTCGTTCTGTAATTTACTAAGAATCTTTTCGACAGAAGAATGTGGTTTCAATGAACGAACAATCCCGAGCACGGAATTCAATTCATCCACCGTTCCGTACGCTTCAATGCGAAGAGCATCTTTGGGAACACGCTCTCCGCCGAACAATGCTGTTTCGCCTTTGTCACCTGTTTTGGTGTAGATTTTCATAAATACGTTTTTAGAAAGACTTTCCAAGTTTTAAAAACTTGGAAAGTCTTAGATAGAAATTTTTCTTTCTCAAAGTACAACAACTTTTCTGTTTCTCCAAAAACAAAAAAGCCCCGCTGGAAATTCCATCGGGGCTTGATGTTAAAAATGATTAATTAAAACGTATATCTCATCCCGAATTGCATTTGATAACGTGATAATAAATCATTTGGCTGACGTGGATCACTTGGGTTAGTCCACTCATACCTTACTTGGTTTGTAGTAGAATTAAATGATTTATATTTGAACAATGTGGCACTTTGATTGGGAACCTGTTTCACATGGCCATTTTCTTTATCAATTAAGTTCATCACATTGATAAGGTTGAAATAAAAATCTATTTGTTGACCAAAAATTCCGACTTTTTGTGTAAGTCTGAAATCAAGTTGATGTGACCATGGCTCACGTGCGCCTGCACGCTCTGCAAACTGGCCTTTTCGGTCCTTCAGATATTCATCATTATCAATAAAAGCAAACAATTGAGTGTAGGCTGGATCAGTTTTAGGAAGATCAACACCTGTACTGCTTACCAAATTAATATCATTCGCATTTTTTGGTATATAGGCAAGATCATTTCCATTCGCACCATCGCCGTTCACATCGCCATCAACTACGTACGAAAAACTACGACCTGCTTGACCCTCGTAAAAGAACCCTGCATTGGTGGAAATATCTTCAGCCCAATCGTAGGTATACGATACTGATGCATAAATACGATGGCGACGATCCCACATTGAATACGATAGAACCGCATCATTAGGATTCGTTGCAATCGGATTAAATCTCCATTGCGAAAAAGCTTGTGCAGATACACCGCTATTTATATCTTCTGAAGTGCTATAAATATATCCACCCAAGAAATCGATATTGTCTTCTGCACCAGATCGATTAAGTTGGAGTGAAAAGCTTGATTGTCCGCCTTTGTCAGTATTGCTAAGATACATAGCACTTGTAAAAGTTGAATTAATATTTCGATTTGCAGAGGATGTACTATACACTGGACGGTTTTCACCAGCAATTGTATCTTTGACTCCACTTAGATTGATGTTTTGATAAGTAACATCATTTAAAGTGATCGCAAAAACTCCTTCAGCCGTTGCAGTTAGATTGTATGGAAGTTTTTGATCAACCGATAAACTGTATCGAAGGATAGAAGGATTTTTGAAATTCGGATCTGTAACATCTATTTCATATGTAGGTGTTGCTGTTAATCCCGGAGAACCAGGACCTGGTTGTGCATATGGATTTGCACTGAACTTTGCCGGTGTGCCTGTTAAACGACCATATTCTACTCCGGTATTTCCATATTGATTAGATACCCAGACATATGGAACTCTTCCTGAAAAAATTCCTACACCCCCGCGAATTTGTGTGTTTCGCTCTTCGTCAACGGCATAATTAAAACCAACTCGAGGTGAAATTTGGAAATATGTTTCAGGGACTTTATTTGTTGCAATATCATATCCGCGAGGACCAAATGTAGAATCAGCTTTATAATTGTAAGCCGGTTTTACAGTGTAAGTTGGTATATCAACTCTTACACCACCAGTGAGACGTAACATTGGAGAAACTTGCCATTCATCTTGAATATATCCACCGTATGTAATTGCCGTCCATTTTATAGCATATTTATTATTTCCATCGAATGAATATTGATATTCGTATGAACCTGGTTTAACAATGCCATTTTCAAGATGATACAATGAGGTAAAACGATAAGTACCAAAATTATTTGGAATAAATAAATTTCTAAATGAAAAACTCTCAAGACGTAATCCAGCAGAAATCGTATGTTCACCCATATAATAGGTCATGTTATTCGAAATCTCTAAAACTTCTTGATCTAATTCGTTTTGATGACGGAACTGCTCAGCACCAGCAAGCACCGTATATGTCTTTTTATCCGGAGCTGATGTTTCAAGATAAATCATCGGGAATGGTGATCCAAGAAACTTTGGCAGATCATATTGAGTTGTATATCCGACAATAAGTTCATTTGCAAATTCATTGCTGAAAACACTCTTCAAAAGAACTGCAGTCGAGTTTGTTGTATTCTCAACAACATAACGATTATTTGCAGCGAAAATATCTGTTGCACCACGACCTCGGGATGGAGAATTATCGAATAATGCACTTAAATAACTGTGACGTACTGTTAAACGATGTTCATCGCTAATGTTCCAATCTATACGTGCAAAAACTTTATCACTGTTTTGTCGTGTATCAAATCCATCAAATGTACCCGGATCATAACCATATTTATTTTTCAAAATACTTGTCAATTTGTTCAATGTATCTTTGGGGAGGGTGAATACATTGGTAGTTTGAGTTGTTGCTCCAAATGTTCTATTAAGTGGAGTAGTATTTCGTGTCATTTCTCCGTTAACGAAAAAGTACATTTCATTTTGCATGATTGGACCGCCAACCCTGAAACCAACAATATTATCTGAAAAATCCGGATAAGCCTTATCAAATTTATCAGGACTTTTACCAACCATTGATTCATTTCGTCCATAAATGTAAGCTGAACCCGAAAATTTATTTCCACCGGAACGAGTAATTGCATTGATACTTGCTCCAGTAAACCCTGCTTTGCGAATATCATAAGGAGAAACTTCAAGTTGGAATTGTTCTATAGCATCCAAACTAATTGGAGTTGCTCGTGATTGGCTGCCTGGTGTCGTTCCACCCAAACCAAACAAATCATTATAGTTTGCTCCGTCAATTTGAATATTATTATAACCTCTGTTTTTTCCAGCTGCATTACTACCGGAGAAATATGGGGAGAGTTTATAAAAATCTTCAAAGTTCCGTGAAAGTGTTGGGACTTTGTCCATATCTTTTGGGGTCACAGTTGAACCCGTTCCCATTTTACTGGCAGAAAAAACTGAACTTGCTTCTCCAACAATCAACACTTCTTGTGCTTGGATAGCTTGTTCACCAAGTGTAAAATTTAGCTCTATATTGTCACCAAGTTGAGCATAAATATTTTTTAATTCTTGTCCTGCATATCCAATCAGCGACACTTTAACAGTATAAGGACCGCCAGGACGAAGATTGGTTACATTATATCGTCCATCATCACGACTGGCAGAACCATATTTAGATCCTGACGGTTCGTGAACAGCAATAACATTTGCTCCGGGAAGAAGTTGACCAGATGGATCGGTAACTTTACCCGATATTGCCGCCGATGTAACTCCTTGTGCAAGCATTGCTGTTGTGAGAATGCTCATCAGCAGCAAAAGGCGTATTGCATATTTCATATAAACCCCTTTTGGTTTATGGTGGGTGAATTATTGTGAATTAAGTGTGTAAAAATACAACTTTTGTATTACGAAAATGTTAAGCGTGCGTAAAGCCATGAAAAAGTCCGAAGATGTCAGACATCTTCTTAAATGATAGTACAAATATAACGAATAGCGCAAAAAATTTATTACCGAGATGTCTGACATCTCGTTGTCGCTTCAAATTTCAGTGAGAACTAAACAGCAATGAATGCTCATCGCTTTGTAATTATTTTTTCTTTTTGTTCTTGTTATTCCAGTAATTCGGAAGCTCATTGAAAAAATGCACCGACGTCCTTATTCCCCCATAAAAATTATCGATATTCAAATGTTCATCAGGCGAGTGTGCATTTTCATCCGGCAATCCAAATCCGAGAAGCACTGTATCGAGTCCGAGAAGATTCTTAAACTGGACAACGATCGGAATCGAACCTCCCTCGCGTTGATAGAGCGGTTTTTTGCCGAACCCTTTTTCCAGCGCCGCCACTGCCGCTTTAACGCCCGGACTGTCCAGAGGAGTGATCACCGCTTCCCCGCCATGATGTAACTTCACTTTTACCTCGATCGATTTCGGAGCGATCTTTTGAATATGCTTTATGACAAGTTTTGCGATCTTGTCTGATTTTTGATTCGGAACAAGTCGGCAGGATATCTTCGCGAACGCTTTCGACGGAAGAACTGTTTTTGCTCCCTCACCGATATATCCACCCCACATACCGTTCACTTCCAATGTCGGACGCGCCCACGTTCGTTCATGCGTTGAAAATCCTTTCTCACCCCACAATTGTTTTACTCCAAGTTCTTTCGCATACGCCTTGTCGCTGTGCGGAAGCTTTTTGTATGCGTCACGTTCCATTTTGGTAAGCGGAAGCACATCCTTGTAAAATCCGGGGATATTCACTTTACTGTTCTTATCGTGAAGTGCGGTAATTAATTCGCTGAGCGCCTGAACAGGATTATGCACCGCACCGCCGAATGTTCCTGAATGCAGATCACGGTTTGGTCCGGTGAGTTCAATTTCCAAATATGAAAGTCCGCGCAAACCGTACGCAATTGATGGAACTCCTTTCGCGTACATTGATGAATCGGAGATCAGTACCAAATCTGCTTTCAATAAATCTTTGTGTTGCTTCACGAAGTCTTCAAGATTGCGGCTGCCGATTTCTTCTTCACCTTCAATCAGCATTTTGATATTCACGGGAAGTTTTCCGTGATGCTTCATCAACGCTTCAATCCCTTTGAAGTGGATGAACACCTGACCTTTATCATCCGCAGAACCGCGAGCAAAAATATTCTCTCCGCGAATGGTCATTTCAAACGGCGGCGAAGTCCACAAGTTGAGCGGATCCACCGGCTGAACATCATAGTGTCCGTAAAACAACACTGTCGGTGCGCCTTCCGCGCCCAACCATTCGCTGTACACAACCGGGTGACCGGGTGTCGGCATCACTTGCACATTCTGCATCCCAATCGAACCCATGTGATCGGCAACCCATTGCGCACAATGCTGCATATCGCCCTGGTGATTGGATTGTGAACTGACGCTGGGAATGGCAAGAAAATCTTTGAGTTCGGAAAGGTAACGCTCTTTGTTGGATTCGATGAAACTGAGAACATTTTCCATAGAAAGGTATCCTTACATGAGATCAATGAGGAAAAAAAATCTGCGAGAATATAGTTACCACTTCGTACAAAAGCAATATTTATACAGAAAAAAAAATGAAAAATCGGAGGGTTGTTGTGAACTATTTCCCTTCAAACATTTTTGTCCATTCGAATTTCTTGCGTTTTTCCCAATTCGTGTTGTGGTAGAGATAACTGAAAATAAGCGGAACGACCGTCGTCGCTTCTGCATACACCATTTGTTCATACACGGTGTCAACTTTCCCCCATGAACTTGCTTCTTTTAATGTGGAACTTGAACATGCTCCATCACGAACATCCGCCACGGTGATTTGAACAGCGTATTGATGCATCGGCACTTCGACACCAAGGCATTCGGCGCAGACAACCGTGTCTTGAATGAAATTCTTCGGCACGCCGCCGCCGACCATGAACAAGCCCGAAGTTTTTGCCTGCATTTTGATCAAAGTGAGTTCGTAAAAATCTTTCACGGAGTCGATTGACACCGACGGTTTCCCTTGTTTGCGCCGCTCATGCTGATGCATCACGAGACCGAAACCGGCACTGGAATCGGTGAATGCGGGACAAAAGATCGGCACGTTATGTTCGTACGCCAATTGGACAAGCGAGTTTTTCTTTTTTCCATACTTCAGCAAATATTTTCCCATCTCAAGAATAAATTCACGTGAAGAATACGGACGCGGTTCGAGTGAATCGGCAATTTTCTTGATGGTGGAATCGCACGCCTGCAATTCTTCTTCATCGATATAGGTATCGTAGATGCGGTCAACATAATTCTTGCGCAGCATCGCATCATCGATGAACGGAGTGCCTTTGTAATGTTTGAAACCAAGACCTTCAAAGAAATCCATATCAACGATGGATGCACCGGTAGCGATCACCGCATCGATCATATTGTAACGGATCATGTCGGCATACACATTCATACAGCCGCCCGCGCTGGTGCTTCCGGCAAGCGATAAGAAAATTGTGCAGTCTCTATTGTCAATCATTTTTCCAAAGATGTCGGTGGCACGAGCCGTATCGCGCGAGCTGAACGACATATCACGCATCGCATCGATGATCGGCGTCGAGTCGAACGTTGTCGCATCAACTTGTTTCACCACTTCTTTGAGTAAATCTTTTTTCTTCATTACTTCTTCCTCTAAAAAATTAAATCATTCAGACTTTCCAAGTCTTCCGCGCGGCGGACAGGTACGACTTGGAAAGTCTTGTCACTTACTGAAGTTACGCAAAACAAGAATTACGTCATTCCCGTCCCGACTTGTCGGGATTATCGGGAATCCATTTGTGGAAATTAGATTAAAATCATGGATTCCCGCTTTCGCGCTCAGGCGTCAACTTAATTTCACATTATGATTTTATTTTTTTTCTATCCGAAGGATCCTTCGGATAAGCATTTATTCTAAAATAGGTTAGAAAAATTTCCATTGCTCTTATTCATCCTCTACGAGGATGTTTGTTGTGTGTTTCTTTCATTCTACAAAAATTGAACATCTACGATGTTCCGCTAACAATGACCTCGTAGAGGTCACATTATTGTAGTAAAAAAATTCAAAAAATCCTCAATAATCCTCGTAGAGGATTAACAAATAATTGCTGTTTTTATTGCTTATCAATATTTCAACCTGTCTTTCCCCTTGGTAATTATGAGTTAAGTTGACGCTAAAGCGCTTTCGCGGGAATGACGAAACACTGGTTTTTGATGTCCAAAACACCATTCTGCGTAACTTCAGTCACTTACAAATATCTCAATTCCGGATGCAGGTAGTTCTGCACATAATCCTTCACGGCATCCTCCAGCGAGCGGAACTGCACCGGGCATCCCGCATTCAGCAATTTTTGGATCGATGCTTCGGTCCGATATTGATATGCGCTTCGCAATTGTTCGGGCATATCAACATATTCGATATTCGGCTGCATACCCAGTGAAGCAAATATCGCTTTTGCCAGTTCGTTCCACGTGCGCGCTTTCCCCGTACCAAGATTATAAATACCGTTGACGCTCGCGGTATTTAAAAACCACCACAGCACCTCTGTACAATCCTTGATGTAGACAAAATCCCGGACTTGCTCGCCATCTTTGTATTCCGGTTTATAGGATTTGAACAAACGAATTTTTCCGATCTCTTCGATCTGGTAATACGCCTTACAGATCAAACTGCGCATATCACCTTTGTGATATTCGTTCGGACCAAAAACGTTGAAAAATTTTATACCGACAACCTTGTTCGCAAGTTTGTTCTGCAGAAGCCACAGATCAAATATCTGTTTTGAATAACCGTACGCGTTGAGCGGGAGTAGTTTCACGCTTGTTTCATCATCATCGGAGAAGCCCAATTGACCGTCGCCATAGGTTGCGCCGCTGCTGGCATAAATATACCGCGCTTTCTTTTTGATCGACCATTCCGCCAGCGTACGGGTGTAGCGGTAATTATTCTCCATCAGATGCTCAGCATTGTTCTCCGCTGTCGAAGAATTCGCCCCCATGTGGATGATCGCTTCTATTTTAGGAAGTGCATCATCCGTCAACGCCTTCAGAAAGTCATCTTTGTGCAAATAATCGGTAAACCGTTTGCCGACAAGATTTTTCCATTTGGACGATGTGCCGAGTTCATCGACAACAAGAATGTCGTTGACACCTTTCTCGTTGAGTTTGGCAACCATTGCACTGCCGATAAATCCTGCACCACCGGTAATGACGATCATGTAGTATGTTCGATTAATTCAAAGAAACTTCTGAAAAATAATTTTTTAAGAAGATGTCTGACATCTCATCAATGAATTTCACCAAATTTTCAAGTTTTTTCATTCTAAATAGGCAAGATGTCTGACATCTTTCGAATTATTCAGGAGTCTCTTCAAGCAATTCGACATCCTTCAGCATTATTAAACCTGAATCCTTCGATTGATAATCACCAACAGACAGTTCATCAATTACAGCCACGCTGGTGACTATTCGAAACTTATCTCTTTCATTATCCCACCATTGTTTGGTAGCATCACGGAAAGCCAATGCAAAAGAATCTGTTCGCCTTTCATACTAATAACTTGGAATAGTTGTCTCGATATAAATTTGTGGCTTCACAAGATCACTTTATTCCTATTCCTTGCTCAACTTCTTTTGACACAGTGACCAGTGCAAAATCCGCCGCGGTGGCAAGAAGCATTCCGTTCGATTCAACTCCCATGAGTTTTGCAGGCGCGAGATTTGCCACAACGATAATTGTTTTCCCGATCAATTGTTCCGGCGTAACTTTTTCTGCAATGCCTGCTACAATTTGTCGTTTTTCAAATCCTAAATCAATTTGAAGTTTCAATAATTTTTTTGATTTCGGAACTGCTTCTGCCGCAACAATTTTTGCTGTCCGAAGATCAACCTTTGCAAAATCATCATACGTTATTTGCGGTTTAAGCGGCACGTAATTGCTCGCTGCGGTTTCGCCTTCCGTTTTTACTTCGGAAGAACGTCCAAGTTTTGCCAATTCCTGTTCGATGACGCTATCCTCAATTTTCGTAAATAAGATTTCTGATTGACCCAACGCGTGACCATCTTGTAATTTCAATTGTCCCGCTTCCATCCATTGTTCATTGCTAACTGTTGATTGTTCATTGAGTATTTTCCATACGTTGTCGGATGAAAACGGAACAACCGGGGCAAATAGGATCGCCAGCGACCGCACAACATTCAGACAAATGTTCAATGTGGTTGCACACCGGTCTTTATCCGATGTAAATGTTTTCCATGGTTCGCTGTCGTTGAAATATTTATTTGCCGCGCGGGCAACATTCATCATCTCCGTTGTTGCATCGCGGAATTTGAACTGCTCGATCAGATCTCCGATACGCCGCGGCGCATTTTGTACATACGTAATCAGCTCTTTATCGCGGTCATTCAATTGACCGCAGTGCGGGACTTTATTGTCAAAATTCTTCGCAACAAATGTGATCGTACGATTGACAAAGTTGCCGTAAATATCGGCAAGTTCATTATTATTCTTTGCCTGGAAATCTTTCCAATAAAAATCAGAATCCTTTGTCTCCGGCAAATTTGTTGCGAGGGTGTAGCGGACAATATCGGCCGGATATCGCTCCAAAATATCCTTGAGGTAAATGGCATTGTTTCTGCTTTTGGAAAATTTCCCCCCTTCCAAATTCAAAAATTCATTCGCCGGCACGTTATCCGGCAGGATATATCCCCCTTTCGCCATCAACTCTGCAGGGAACACGATCGTATGAAACACGATGTTGTCTTTGCCGAGAAATGCAATGTACCGGGTGCTCTCATCGCACCAATATTCTTTCCATTTTTCGGGTTGACCGGTTTGTATCGCCCATTCCTTCGTGGCGGAAATATATCCAAGCACTGCATCGAACCATACGTAAAGAACTTTCCCTTCGGCGCCTTCAACCGGCACCGGAATTCCCCACGCCAGATCACGGGTGACCGCACGATCCTGTAAACCTTCTTTTAACCAACTTCGTGTTTGCTGCAGTACATTATCCTTCCAGTCCTTCGAATGGCTCGCAACGTACTCCTCCAGTTTTTTCTGAAAATCTCCGAGTTTGAAGAACCAGTGTTTCGTCTTCTTCACTATCGGCGTCTTTCCGCTGATCAAACTTATGGGATTTTTTAATTGAAGCTGATCGTAGTACTTTCCGCAATTGTCGCATTGATCGCCGCGGGCTTTGTCGTACCCGCAGTTCGGACACACGCCTTCCACATAGCGGTCAGGCAGGAACATTTTTGCATCGGCATCAAAGAATTGTTCCTCTTCTTTTTCTTTTAAAAAGCCTTTGCGTAAAAGATCGAGAAAAAATTCTTTCGATGTATCATGATGGATCGGAAGCGATGTGCGTGAATAATTGTCGAAGTAAATTCCGAATTGCCGAAATGCTGATTTGTTCGCTTCGTGGTACTTATCAACGATCGCTTGGGGAGTAGTTTTTTCTTTTTCTGCGGAAATAGTGATGGCAACCCCATGCTCATCCGAACCGCAAATGAACAGTGCATCCCGATGGTGTAAACGTTGATATCGCACATAAATATCCGCGGGAACATAACATCCCGCCAAATGTCCCAGATGGATATGTCCGTTGGCATATGGTAAGGCAGCCGTAATTAAAATCCGTTTAAACTTATTTTGCATTAAGAATACGTCGTAATTGAACCGTTAAAGAGAGCATGACCAATGGAAGATACACATTTCTTCGGAGAAGTTCGAGCGCCCGTTCAACCGCACGAAGACACGATTCGATATCCCGTTCACCGAATTTCGAGACAAAACTCTGCAGATCTTGCTGTTGATCGATATTCAAAACAGAATGGCGGCTGTCTTCACGCACAACAAATGCATCACGGAGCCATACTAAAAGCATCAGTAATAATTGCTCCGCTTCTTCCCGCTTGTTGGTCGAAAAATATTCTTCCTGTTCTTCGAACAATTTAATGGGGGAGTTCCCCAGCAGACTGCGGAGAAATTTCACCGTATCGGTGCGGTATTTATCGATATCCCCGTCGAGCAACTCTATGGCACGGCGATAGCTGCCGTTCGCCAACCGTGCAACAAAATGCGATCGCTGCTCGTCGATGTTCTCTCGTTCGGCAATGGCGCGGGATATTTCATCGTCGTTCAGGACGGAACATAACACCGGCTGGCACCGCGAAATGATCGTCTGTTTGATCTGATCTTTGCGCGATGATGTGAGAAGAAAGTATGTCCCTTCGAGCGGTTCTTCCAAGACTTTAAGAAGAGAATTGGCGGCAGCATCATTCATAGCATCAGCATCAACAATGATGAAGATCTTCTTCCCCTTCTCGACATTGCTCATCGAAGATTCTTTCTTCAGATCGCGGATGCTTTTAATGCGGATGAATTTCGCTTTGGGAATGTCGATATGAAAGTAGGGATTCGCCGCTTTCTCCAGTATCTGCTTACGAACGTGATCCAACACATCCCCATCAAGATTTTCATCATCATTGTTTTTTTCCGCATCTCCCCCCGGCAGAGGAAACACTAATTTAAGATTCGGGTGATGAAGCAATTCCATTTTCTTACAATGAGAACATTCTTCACATGCCGTCTCACTTCCTTTTTCGCACAGCAAGGTTCGTGCAAATTCGATTGCCAGCGCGTCTTTACCCACACCTTCATTTCCCCAAAACAAGTAGGCATGGGCAAGCCGGTCGTTACGGATTGCCGTTTGCAGCATTTCTTTCACACGATGTTGACCGATCACTCGATCCCAGTTAGAAGGCATGGCCGATTCCAAAGTGAACTAAAGAAAATGAATTATGGAAAAATTGCTGTTCAAAGAGCCACTGTCTGCCCTTCGGCTGTTTGGGATCGTATAATCTCCAGGCAAGATCGAACCGGAACGGACCGACAAATGTTTCATAGCGTAAACCGAGTCCAACAGCCAATGCAACATCTTTCAGCATCACATCGCGTGATTTGTTCCATGTATTGCCGTAATCAAGAAACAACACCGTCCAGACATTTTCCAGATTGAGAAAAAGCAACTTTCCGTTATTCGGAAACATCTGCGTCCGGCTTTCAAAGCTTCCCTCGATGGCAAGATTACCACCCTTGATCGAATCACCAAACACGGCAAGTTGTTTGTCTTTCCACGCACGCACACTGCCGCTGCCGCCGGCGAAAAATCTACGAGGCAACGGAACGGGAGTTGAATTGTGAGGATTATATAACTGTGCAAAACCGCCTCGTAATTTCATCGCAAATACCTGCGATCGGTACGGTTCCACGGCAAAATAATGTTTTACATGAAACGAGAATTTATAGTATTCCGAATATGGGAGCTGAAATCCGCCGGCGGCTTTTGAAATAACGCCTGCTTCTTCAATCGAAGCGGAATGAAAGAATCCCGAAGTCGGCGAAAAGATGTTGTTTGTTTTGTCCCGTTGCAGGGTAATTGCTTCGATAAAGTTGAATTGTTTTGTTGTGTCTTCCACACGGAGGAATTGTGCATTTCGAAATTTCGGATCGACACGTTCGATATTGAAATCGAGAGTTCCGACAGTATATGTTGCTAATTTTGTAATAAAACTCAATTTCGCCCGGAGTGTATTGAGAGTATAATCGGGTTGTTTTTCGACTTCCGCGGTGAACGTAATTGCGGCGCGGGTTTTGTTGCTATAGATATACGGAAAGATCAACTGCGATTGGATGTCTGTTTTTGTAAAAAGCGTCGGTTCACTCAATCCGTCATTCACTGCTCCGGAAAAGTCCAACTGTTCCAATCTGTTCACACGCGCGCGCGCCGTGATCGAAAAATTCCGTGCACCGCCAAAAAAATTCCTGTGTTTGTACCCAAGACCCAGACCCGTTGAGAACAATTCATTGTTCTCGCTCAGTATCAAGAACTCGGGTGTGATCTCCTGCAACTCGAGCGTGCGAAGTGTTATCCGCAGAGGAACTGCCGACGAATTCTCGGTAGTGGAATCAAACATCGCCCGAACACTGGCATTTTCAAATAATCCGAGATTGTTGAGATTGCGTTCGCTTTCAATTCGTTTTTCTTCATTATACACCTCCCCTTTTTCAAAATCGAGTTGGCGTGTAATGATTTCCGGTTCTACCTGCACATCCTCCTCTCGCCGAGTCTCCGCCGAGGCGGATTCGACCTCCGGTAAAGAAACATCACCAAAAGTATATTCTCTTCCCGGATGGAATTGTAATACCACTGAAATATTGTTCGTCGATGCGTACCGCTTCAATGATACGCTGTCGAGTCTTGCTTTCGGATAACCATTGGAATGCAATGCCCGCAGAATCCGGTTTTGCTCGTCAACGATCAATTGTTTCGTGAACTGTGTCCCGGGTTTGATCAATGCCCCTTGCTGCACACTATTCCGCGTTTCCGGCCGCAGATCAGACAACCCTTTGATCAGCACAGTATCGATTACCGAATGCTGATGGGTTTTTATCATTATTGACACCTCAACGTATTTGCCGTCATCACTATAACGGACCGTTGTATCGATCACGGCATTAAAGTAACCCCGTTCGTGAAAGAAATCTTTCAAATGATCAATGTCGTTATAGAAAATGATGGGATCAAAGAATGCACGCGGTGCACCGATACTTTGTGAAATGTTCTCGTTCAGAAATATCCACACCAACCATGGAGTCTGTTTTGTGGCAATTTGCGAATGGATCACATCGGAAGAAAAATCGCCTTGCACGGAAAGATCCAGACTGGTAATTTCCGGCTGCTGGTATGTGACAGTTCCGCTTTGACCGTAGGCGCTTGAAGAGAAAAACAAACAGCAGATACATACAGCAACAGTAACACTACTGAACCGAATATATAGAGTAGAAAAAATTTTCACAGATCTATTTGTCAACAAAAAACCCAGCATAAGGTTATGCTGGGTTGTATAATATTCAACACAGGAATAGCTTACACCGGCAACGGAGAATTAATAATCACTTTCATCTTCGTAAAAGAAATCTTCACCGGTCGGATAGTCCGGCCAGATGTCTTCGATACTTTCGTACGGTTCCTCCACGTCTTCCAACTCGTTAAGGTTTTCAATAACCTCCGGCGGAGAACCGGAACGAATTGCATAATCAATTAATTCTTCTTTTGTGGCAGGCCAGGGCGCATCTTCAAGATAAGATGCCATCTCCATTGTCCAAATCATTGCGTAACTACCTTCTCATTACAAATTATTTTATTGTGTTTCTCGCTAATTGCGATTTTATTTTTTCATAATCGACATCATCTACAAAATATTCAACAGGATTTTGCTGCGTTCCGTTCCGGCGCACTTCATAGTGTAAATGCGGACCCGTGGAACGACCGGTATTACCCGAGTACGCAATCAGGGTTCCTCGCTTCACGCGCTGCCCCGATTTTGCAACGCATTTTGAAAGGTGAGCATACCATGTCTTATATCCAAAACCATGATTTACTTCCAATGCCACCCCGTAGGAACTCCCCGTGTTGCCGGAAAATTCCACCACACCATCGCCCGTTGCATACACCGGTGATCCGATATCGTTATGAATATCAACACCTTCGTGCATTCGTAATGTTCCGAGGAACGGATCGCGGCGAATTCCGAATCCGTGATAGGAATATATCCCTACCATCGGCTTGATCGCCGGCAAACTCGCAAAGAGTTGTTTATTCTCTTCCTGTTTCCGTGAGATCTCATCATAGCTTTGCTTTTGGAATACGACTTCTTTTTCGATTCTATCCAGCACCATCGCAGAAGACATCAGCAATTCACTGGCATCTTTGGATACCAAACCGGCATACATTTCAGCATTGGCGCCGCCAGTTCCCATTGCACGGGTTTCGATATCGATCTTGGGTAAGTTTACCGCTGTACGAAGCCGATTATCACTTTGTGCAAGCAACTGAAGTGTTGCGGAAAGATTCGTGAAACGCCCATTCAGTGTTTTGACACGATCTTTGAGGAGAGCGTTTTCGGTGGATAGCTCGACCGCAGTTTTGAATCCCAACCCCATCACATCACCATAATAATTGTTTACTGCACCTGCGATCACCAGAACAGCGATCGTGCAGACTACGGTTATCACCGTAGATTTTAACCGGTATCCTTTTGCTTCAATATAGGATACGGTATCTTCTGAATAAAAAAATAACTTCCGTTTTTTAAACAACAGTAACCTCGAATTTTAATTGAATTTTGAAATGAAAATATAAAAATTAAGCTTATTTGTCAAGAATCTTTTCGCAATTCAAGCAAATCATTCAAAATCATGCTCAAAATAATCAATATTGCGCTTTACCGAACCCTTCCCTTTTTGTGAAATGATCTTTTCGAGTTTTTTGGAGAATTCCTGTGCGGCATCATAACCGTAGTGCCGCAACAGATAATTGAGAGCAATCACTTCTGCAATCACCGTGACGTTCTTGCCCGGATGGATCGGTAGTTTAATGTGTGGCACTTCGACATCTAGAATGCCGATCGTCCCCTGATCCAATCCTGTCCGGGTAAAATCTCCATTCGGCTGCCATTCCATCAACTCCACAACAACTTCAATGCGTTTCTGAAATCGAATGGAACGAATCCCAAAAATACTCTGCACGTCTATCAATCCCAGGCCGCGGATTTCCATAAAATGTTTCACGAGGTCGGTTCCCGTTCCGATAAGAATACCTTCACCTTTTCTCGTGATCGTAACGACATCATCCGAAACCAACCGGTGTCCTCGTTCAACAAGATCCAGAGCAATCTCGCTTTTCCCGATTCCCGACCGTCCGACAAACAATAATCCGATGCCATACACATCCACGAACGAACCGTGAATCGTGGATTGTGGAGAAAACTGATCATCCAAAAAATCGCCCAAGAAGTACACCGCTTTGGTTGTTTCCAGCGGGGTTCGGAAAACGGGAACATTGTGATCTTCGGCGATCTTTAATAATTCCGGATCCATTGTATTGTTATTGGTGATGAAGATGCACGGAATGGCAAATTTAAAAAGCGTATTGAATGATTCAATACGCTTTTCCAGCGGAAGACTCGCTAAATACCGGATCTCTGTGTTTCCGAATACCTGCACACGATCGTACGTAAAGAGATCGACATAGCCGGCAATGGCGAGTCCGGGTCTGTGCAGATTTTTATCTTTGATCTTATTTTCAAATCCGACGCCGCTGAGCGTTTCCAACTTCAGGCGTGATTTGATCGTTTCAAAAAGAAATCCGACCGTGATATGTTGTTTATGATGTTCTTTACCGATTGTGATGGACATAAGCGGCCTTTATACTTTTTCTCTCGTCATGCGAATTATTGTTTTTTTCTTTTCCCGCTGTCTCGATTTATATTTTTTGATCTGCCGTTCGACCTTTGCAACTGCCACATCGATCGATTTCAGAAAATCATCCGATTTCTCCGTTGATTTTAAAAGTGTCCCATGCACGAGCACATGCAGTTCAGCTGTTTTCACGCTGTTCATCGGTTTTTCGTAACTTAAGACGAGATCGGCACTGATAATACCGTTGTAGTACCGTTCAATTTTTTTGATTGCATCATACGCATATGTTCGAAGTGTATCGTGTGCTTTGAAATGGCGAGCTGTGATAGTAACATTCATAACCGTTCCTTTCAAGTTGTTGCTTTGGGATGAGCCTTGTTGTAGACTTTTTTGAGCCGGTCAACGGTAACGTGAGTATATATCTGCGTCGTTGACAGACTCTCGTGTCCCAACAATTCCTTTACTGTAAGAATATCCGCGCCGTTATCCAATAAATGTGTTGCGAACGAATGACGTAATACGTGCGGACTTTTTTGTTGTACTTCGGCAACCTCCTTCAAATAGTGATTGACGACGTTATAGACGCCCTGCGGGTACATCCGTTTGCTTTTTCCGGTAACAAACAATGCTTTTTCGGAAGAATTATGGTGCGACAACACCTCCTTTCTGAAATTGAGATAGTGTTGAATGGATTTTTTTGCTTTCGATGTGAACGGAATGATCCTTTGCTTGTTTCCTTTTCCCGTCACCTTGATCGTCTGGTTACGGAAACTGACGTCTCCGATGTCCAGTCCGATCAATTCTGCCCGACGAATACCGCTGCCGTAAAACAGTTCCAATATCGCCGCATCGCGCGCGCCTTTAAAAGTTGTTGAATCGGGAAGCAATAATATCTTCCGCATCGCTTCCTTATCGACAAACTGCGGAAGTTTTTTTTCGACTTTCGGCGTCACGACGCTCAACGTCGGATTATTCGAAATAATTTTTTTTCTAGATAGGAATTTGTAGAACGAACGCAGTGTGGAAAGTTTCCGCACCACACTTTTTTTTGCTACGCCGTTTTCCAGCATCATTCCGAGAAATGAACGGATGACACTATTGTCAACATCATCGTGCTTTTTGATCAATTCGGGAAATTGATCATCAAGAAACGTACAGTACTGCGACAAGTCGTTTGCGTACGAAATGAGCGTGTGCCGTGAATAATTTCTCTCATGTTCGATGTATGAGAGATATGATCGAATGTACTCTTGCATGCGAGTATGCTATACTGCAATAGCACGCGATTCTTGCTCATCAAGATAATATTCTTCTTTGCAACTCGGACAGAGCAGGTAATCGCCTTTCCGTTTTGTCGATTTCTTGATAAGATAATTGTTACCGCAATTTTTACAGGTTTGCATCACCGGCATCTCCCACGAAATAAAATCGCATGTCTTATTGTCGCCGGAAGCATTTGAACATCGGAAATAGGCTCTCTTTCTCCGTGTTTTGCTTTGGATGATGTCGCCGTCTTTACATTTAGGACACTTCACTCCCGTTGTGATCGGCTGCGTGTTAGTACAAGCCGGATAGTTTGAACATCCAAGGAACGGTCCGAATGGTCCCCCTTTCACCTTCATATCGCCGTCGCATACTTTGCATTTCACACCGTCCATGTGCTGATATTTTTCCGATTCATCTTCAAGCGGTTTTCTGTTCTTGCATGCCGGATAACCTGAACATGCTTTGAACTGACCATACCGACCCCATTTGATGATCATCGGTTTGCCGCAAAGATCACATGATTCACCGGCATCCTGCTGCAGCGATTTTTTGATCTTTGTGGCCTGTTCGTTGAGATGCTCAAGGGAGTGACTGAACGGTTTATAAAAATCATCCAACACTTGAATATACGTGTTTTTCCCGCTGGCGATCGTTTCGAGTTCGTCCTCCATGAGTGCTGTGAATTTATAATTCACTACATCGGGAAACGACTTTTTCAAAATGCCGATGATCGTCATGCCGAGCGGTGTTGCAAAAAGTTTTCTCTCCTGCTGATCGACATACTTTCGGTCGAGGATCGTCGAAACGATCTGTGCATACGTGCTGGGGCGGCCGATGCCGAGTTCTTCCAACCGTTTTACCAAACTTGCTTCTGTAAAACGTGCGGACGGTTTTGTAAAATGCTGTTTGGGAAGCACGTTGGTGAGATTTGCCCGCTGTCCGGCAACGAGGTTTACAGGAATCTTTGACGTCGGATCGGCATCGTCCTCGATTCCTTTTTCTTCCAACACATCATCGTACACCTGTAAAAATCCGCGAAAAAGCGGAACCGAACCGGTTGCTCTGAACGTGTAATCGCCGCCGGTAATTTCGACAGATAGCTGGTCGAACGTTGCCGGAGCCATTTGTGATGCAACAAACCGGTTCCATATCAATTCGTACAAAGCATACATCTCTTTTTCGAGATACTTTTTAACATACTTTGGCGTGAATTTTATCGAGGTTGGCCGGATCGCTTCGTGTGCATCCTGTGATGTTTTCCCTTTTTTGAATGTTCGCGGTTCTTTCGGGAGATATTCTGCGCCGTAATTGGAATAAATATACTCACGCACCGAAGCAACAGCATCATCGCTTAAACGAGTCGAGTCGGTCCTCATATATGTGATGAGACCAACGGTTCCTTCCTCTCCCAGATCGATACCTTCATACAATTTTTGAGCAAGCATCATCGTCCGCTTTGCAGAAAGACGTAACCGGCTCGCCGCTTCCTGCTGCAATGTACTGGTGATGAAGGGAGGATTCGGGTTCCGTTTAACGATTTTTTTCTGAACGTCCGCAATGGAATATTCTTGCTTCAGGATATCGTTGACATATCCCGTTGCCACGGTTTCATTTCCGATCTGAGGATCACTGCCGGCGACCTTGACAAGTTTTGCAAAGAAGGGGTCGGATTTTTCGGTGCTGAATTCCCCGGTGATCGACCAATATTCTTCCGGTACAAACGCTTTAATCTCTTCCTCACGTTCACAGATCAACCGGAGCGCAACCGACTGCACGCGGCCAGCGGAAAGGCCGTAGTACACCGTTTTCCATAAAAACGGGCTGACTTTATATCCCACCAATCGATCCATCGCACGACGGGCACGCTGTGATTCGACAAGATTACGGTCGACCTTATGCGGATTCTCCATTCCTTCTTTAACTCCGCTGGGGGTGATCTCATGGAAAAGCACACGATAGATATTTTTGTTTTCTGATTCCAACTCTTCGGCGATATCCGATGCAATCGCTTCACCTTCACGATCAGGATCCGTTGCGATGTAGATATTCTTTGCATCGGATGCGATTTTTTTCAATTTCGATACAACCTCTTCCTTGCCGCTGATAACTTCGTATGTCGACGCGTAATCATTTTCAACATCCACGCCCAACTTACTCTTCGGAAGGTTTTTGATGTGACCGACCGACGCCTCGACGATATAATCCTTGCCGAGATATTTGTTGATCGTTTTTGCCTTCGAGGGTGACTCAACTATGATTAACGATTTTCCCATTTCCGCTTTCTATTATATTCGTAGTTCGTATCTACTCAGTATTTTTCTCAAATAGAGTAACTCACAATGGGTATCTCTAAAAACCTATTCTGCGAACCTGTCGTACGACAGGCGTAATCTGCGGGAAAATATTTCCCGCTGATTTCGCTGATTACCACAGATAAAAAAGAAATCACTTTCAGTTTTTAGAGGTGCCCCAATGTAAGTTACTTAGGAGTTACCGTAGTTCTCTGAATTCAATGTATTGTATCGTTTCCGTGAAGCATTTTTCGGCTGCCGAGATTTCTGGAATCATCATTCTCCATCAGCAGCGCCGCCACCATCGATTTTATTTCTTCCGTATTGACGGACATATAGCCGCTCATCATGACGCGGTCGATGACCACTTCGATATCAAGATCGTTGATCAATCCGAGTTCACGCAACTGGATAAGATATCCGTATGCTTCGGCATTGATCACCATTCGTTCCGCTTCGTGCAAGACACGATGCGAATGCGGCGAACTGGGAACAGCATTGGCGATAAGATTCTCTCCCATGACGATCTTGTCATCCAACCAATTGAACGCCGTACTAATCTCGGTCGGCGTGTATCCGCGCTGTGACAGCACGGACAGGTCGATCTCTCCCAGAGGCGTATTATTCCGCAGTTCACTGATCAGATACACTAATATTTCAACAATTTTTTCTTGCATTATGTTTATTCCTTCCCGGACTTCACTGGTACAAACTTAACCCATATTCGACACTTCGGAAAAATTCTAATGCGTATGCATGCCTACGCACAGATTTTCATTTGACCAAGAATATCCAACGGGGTCCCTTTTTGCATTCGCCGCGGCGAATCAACTTTTTTTCACTCCAACTGTCGAACTTGGGTTAATTGTTCAACATATCGTTCCTGACGTTCAAACATCGTTTTTTTAAGAGCCGGAGTCATATCATCATAACCGAGCGCATGAAGCGTGCCGTGCACAACCAGTCGAGTCATTTCATTGCGTATCGTCACCGAGTGTTCCTTCGCCTGCCGTTTCGCCTGCCGAACATTGATGTAAATTTCGGCAGCGACGTTCTTTTCTTCCAGCGGAAATGTGATAATATCGGTAACGTAATCGTGGTTCAGAAATTGCTTATTGATCGTCCGGATCTTTGTATCATCGACAAAAACAAAAGAAAGATCGGCAGCGCTTACTTTTTCCTTCCGGCACACGAACGATGCGATTCGATGAACTTCTTTTTTCGGGAACTGCACAACGTTGCACGCACGGATCAACGCAACCGAGATCATTTCTTTTTTGTTGAGCCTTTCTTTACCGCCGGTCCTTGCGTCAGCGACAGAGCAATTCCCGCCAGCATTACATCGATCGCCAGCATCCGGTAATCTCCGGAAAGCATTGAGCGATCAACATTGGAATAGAAGGTACATCCGCCTTCCCTCTCGATAACAATTGCAGATACTTTCTCTTTCGTTTCGCTGACAAACGTGACTTCACCAACATCCTGACTGACAACATAGGATGTACAAAAATGCAATTGAAAATGTGTGTTGTGCGTATAGGCAGAGATCAGATTTCCTTTTTTCTTCCCGATAGCAATATTCGGATAGACCTCCAACGCCAATTGGCGGTGGTCGTACCGTGCCGCAAGTTCAAAACGAAAATTATTCCCTTTGAGTTTCCCTTCTACACCGAGCACTTTCCCGATTTTTTTGATATCCGATGTTGTGAACGTTGATTTCATACAGTGCCTTTACGTGCAGCTCTCAAACAGAAAAACCCCGCTGAACTGTTCGGGGTTTGATAACTCATGCAGTATGGTAAATGTTGACCGTCAAAATGAGCATCTCTTTCATTTCTAATATAGAGAGAGGTTGGTATGGAAGTCAAGTCTTCTCTTTACCAAGAGATAACCAATCCTTCATACGCGGCAGAACACTCAAATTTGAGGGAGTGGTGTTTGATCTCGTTTTTGCACTTTTCAAGGATTTTATCCACCTGCTCATCGCTTCTGTTCGGTTCGTGATGGAACAGCACACAATGTTTGACATTGGCTTGTTCCGCCAGTTGAAGCGTGAACAGATAATGCGAATGTCCCCACCCAACTTTATCGACATATTCTTCAGGTGTATAAGTTGCATCGTGGACAAAAACATCGGCACCTTGGGCAAAGTCAATAATGCGTTGGTTCGGATCTCCGTTTTGCTGTAAGAATTTTTCCTGCACGATCGGTTCAAAATTCGTCACACGCGAGGCGGACTGACGGTCGAACGGTTCGTTATCACTGATATACACCAACGATTTCCCTTTATAATCGATCCGATAACCCACCGTAAATCCCGGATGATTGACATATATTGTCTTTACCTCTGCACCAAAAATGGAAAATTCTTCTTCTCCAATACTTCGAAAGTGAAGTGCCGCCTTCAACTCGTTCAATTGGATCGGGAAATAAATTCTTTTCATCTGATCTGCAATGATATGCTGCAAATCGATCTCTTCCCTGTCGGTTCCGATCAGCGTGATCTCGTTGCCGGAAATGAATGCAGGTTTGAAAAACGGAAATCCTTGAATATGATCCCAATGCGGATGGGTGATAAGAATGTATGCACGAAGCGATTCACCTTTGGAAATAAGATGATCCCCCAGATTGCGAATCCCCGTGCCTGCATCCAATATAATAAGTTCATCACTATCCAAGCGCAATTCAAGTGACGGAGTATTGCCGCCGTATTTTACCGTGTTTTTTCCGGGGGTAGGTATGGAACCCCGAACTCCCCAAAATTTGAGAATCACCGACGCACCCCTTTACGATTATGTTCTGTACGTTGTAACGTAATCTATGTAATTTTGCGCAGATTGGATTAAGGTCTGTCGTTCCTCGTCGGTTAAACGACGAATTACTTTTGCCGGCACTCCAGCAGCAAGTGTCCCCTCTGGAATTACGGTTCCCATGGTAACAACTGCACCTGCGGCAACAAGTGCAAAAGGTCCTACCTTGACATCATCCAAAATCACCGCCCCCATACCAATTAAGGAATAATCATGAATAGTGCAAGCATGAATGACGGCGCTGTGACCTATCGTCACATTCGAGCCGATATGAGTCGGGAATATCTTGTTCGTAACATGGATAACGGTATTATCCTGGATATTTGTCCGTTCGCCAATTCGGATATAATTGACATCGCCGCGAATGACCGTGTTATACCATACGCTGCAATCTTTTCCGATCTCAACATCGCCGATAATATGGACTCCATCGGCTATGAATACCGACGGATGGATATTCGGGGTTATTCCTTGATAAGTAATGATCGCCATTATTTCTTTCCTCGCGGAGGAATCCAACCGGGGCGATTCCATTTGATCAGTTCAATATGAATGCTTCCCAGCAATACTTTCATTTTTGCCACGATCGGAATCGATGCTTCATCATTACTAAAAAATCCCCGGAAATATCCGGTCAGACCAAAAATTCCCGTGAAATCTGCCGTTCCGTCAAACTCGACGGTTTCAACAGGATACGAAACAGCGTCGATTTCCTGTACCCCAATTTTGTTCATGAAATTGAACTTTGTAAAAAAGGTTTTTTCATTCACGAAAATCGGCGTCGTTATTTTTTTCACCTGCTTGCAATGAACGCGCGCATAATACAACAAGGAGAGCCCATCTTGCTGCAATCCTGTCACCACTTCTTCCCCTTTTTTTGAAACGACGTTTTGAGGCTCCACCCCGATCTCATACGACACTTTCTTCTTATTATAGTCAAAGTAGTATTTTGTAAAAGGAATTGCATCCGGTGTTGCCGTATTATGGATAGAGAAGACATACGTATACGGATCAACGGTCATCTCACTGTAAAAGACTTGATGAAGAGTCACAAACGGAACACCACTGTACGAATCAATAAACACTTTTATTATATACACGGTTGTACCGAATTTTCTCACCGTATCCAACACCTGAAATTTTACGCTGCCGAGATCGAATACCGAATAACTAACATTGTATACCAACTCTTCACCCACAACAAATACGCCGCTCCCTCCCGAGATTTGAAAGATCATCGGTTCATATTCCTTTGCATTGACAGTAGTTTCGGTCGAAGACTCGACTCGTTGAGCGATTTCACATGCAAGCGGGTACAAAAAAATAGCCGTGAGTGCAACGATAGCACTGACAGCTATTGGTTTCATGAAGGCTGATATGTTCAAAGTTCCCTGGCTTTCTTACTAAAAGTTATGCCATGAGTTTGCTTTTTAATAACGTAAAAATTTGAAACGTATTTGTTTCAATTAAATTTACTCATGGCATAACTCATACTTAATCAGTGAGAACTAATTGAGCCGCGCAATTTTTTCCGCTTCGGGGAAAAGCAACATTGCTTTTTTCAATTGGGTGTCGATCGGCAGATTTGCCAGCAACATTCCGTCGTACCCCCAGAAGTTTCGGGCTATGTACGCCTTTAAGCGAGCTTGGATGAATTCTTTATCTTTGTCAAAATCTTCTTTTACAAACTCGATCTTCTTTTCATTTGTAAATGCAATGAAGCCATCCAAAAACGCATCGTCGATGATGAATTTTTTGTCAAATTCGTGAACGTTTCCTTTGTAGGTATTTTTGATCGCTTCTCCATTTACCGTGATATACTGTGCTGTATATTCATAGAACATATTTCTGCGGCTGAGCGCAATGGAATATTTTGTAAGATTTCCCGGCTTTACAATAAAATCTGGCGTAACGCCTCCGCCGCCGAGAATCAATCTTCCTTTGAAAGTTTTAAATTTCGGACGCGCAGTATCAGCAACACTTTCTTTATGTTCGATGTTCTCTCCCTCTTCTTCTTCGCGTGTGAACGCTTCAACCTGGTATTTATCTTTTCCATTCTGATACGAACGTTGGATCAGACGGCCGCTCGGCGTATAATAACGTGCGATTGTCAACCGCAGTGCTGAACCGTCGGAAAGCGGGAACTGGCGTTGCACCAATCCCTTTCCGAAACTCGTTTCACCGACTATCAACCCCCTGTCCCAATCCTGCACGGCACCGGAAACGATTTCACTTGCCGATGCAGAGCCGTTGGAGAGCATAATAATAAGCGGAATTTTTTCAAACTCGCTGTTTTTATAGGCAAAATATTCTTCGTTGAATTCAACTTTGCGTCCTTTTGTGTACACAACTTTGCGCGGAGTTCCATCCGGCGCCGCATCTAAGAACAGGTCAGCCATCTTTACCGCTTGATCGAGATATCCGCCCGGATTGAAACGCAGGTCGAGAATGAGCTGTTTCATTCCCAGTCCTTTGAGTTTTTGCAGCGCTGCAACCATTTCTTTATTGGTCGTTTCCGCAAACCGGGTAACGTTGATATAACCTATTCTGTCGTTCAACATTGTTGAAACATCGACGCTGTACAACGGAATCACATCGCGCACAATTTCAAATTCCAGCAGTTCTTTCACGCCGGGGCGGAATATGGTGACAGAAACTTTCGTCCCTTTGGGTCCTTTCAATCCCTTCATCACTTGTTCATTATTGAAACCGATCGAACTCTTTCCGTCTATTTTGACGATCTTATCGTTCGACATAATTCCAAGCGATGCGCTTGGTCCGCCGCCAATCGGCTGAACAACTGTGATGGTATCATTCACGATGGAAAATTCGACACCGATCCCTTCAAACTTGCCTTGAAAATCTTCTGTCACCCGCTGCATCTGAGACGGTTTGATATACACCGAATGCGGATCAAGTTCATTTAACAGACCGTTGATGGCTTGCTCGGTCAACTTTTGCATATCGACATCCTCCACATAGTATTTTTCCGTCAAACTCAACACATCTTTAAACTTTGAAAGTTGTTCATAGATGTTATCACCCGAGATCAGGTGATTCACCTGGGTTCCACCGACAAACGCGATCACAAACACCAAGATCACAAGTGGAATCGAAAAACGCTTCTTCATAATTACGCTCCTAAAATCTTTTCGCATTGTTGTTAAATGAAATTAATAGTTAGTTGATCCTTAAAAAGTCTTCATCAGCACAACCTTGTCAAGGTTATGTAATTAGATTTGTAAAATTTTGGACGTTGTTTCGTTGTTGATCAATAAACCTTGACAAGGTTTCTTACTTTTTAAGGGTCAACTAGTTAAATATAGACACAGACGTTCAACAACTGAGGTTATTGTTAGAATACTGTTTAACGCAAATAACGAGAAAAAGTAACGAAAAGCAAGAACCGGACGGTTTTTAGTCTTTTCCCGGAATGTTTGTAATTTGAAAGATGTCAGACATCTTGCCTTTTAAGAATGAAAAAACTTGAAAATTTTGTGAAATTCATCGATGAGATGTCTGACATCTTCTTAAGGGTACCTCTAAAAACCTATTCTGCGAATCCCGAAACTTCGGGACGTAATCTGCGGGAGAATATTTCCCGCTGATTTCGCTGATTACCGCCCGCCTGCCAAAGCGCGTTGTTTGTGCGGCGGGCAGGCAGATAAAAAAAATCACGTTCAGTTTTTAGAGATGCCCTTAAGTAACCGGTGGTGAGAAAACCTGATGGGAACCATGCTTCGCACAGTGAATTCCATCGGTATCTGTATCATTTAAAAGTCAACTGTAATTCCGACCCGCACCCTTCGATATTCATAATACGCACTTGGGTCGGAAAGTTCCCCGCCGATTCTTCCGTTGGAATCGATCCAGCGGACATTTCTTGTATTGAACAGATTGCGGACATCGGCATACACGCTGAATTTGTAATCCTCCCAGCCCTGAAAATTGAAATCGCGGGATAATTTCATATTTGCGAAGATCACATTTCTCATTCTCGAATTGTTCGGAACGAAGTCTTTGGCGGAATCGGACGGTGTAAATCCATCGCGCGTCGGGAAAAATGTATAAGGCTTCGGAGAGTTGAACCATACCACAGTATTTACAGCAATGTCATACCACAACTTCGTTTCCATATCTGCCTTCACGGCGTGCCGCTGATCCCAGCTTAACGGAAACGACGTCGCTTTGATTGGAAATCCCCATTGTGCAAGATTGATACTTTGATCGGCTACCTCGCTGGTCCCTTCCGTGAACATATACGAGTACGAAAGACTTCCCGATAATTTTGCATCACGTTCCCGGCTGAGGATAAATTCGATTCCCTGCGCCTCCGCTTCCGCATTATTAACGTACTGTGCAAAACCGTAATCGCCACCCGCTTTACTGTCAAACGGAATGAGTGTCTTCGAATCAATTTGGTTTTTGATGTTCTTTTTGAAATAGGTGACCGATCCAACGTATGTTTCATCGAAGGCATGTTTATATCCTAATTCCCACGCTATCGTCTTTTCGGGATTCAGATCGGGGTTTCCCGTAAGCACACTCCGCGATCCGCCCTGGATCTGTGCTGGATTGATCCCGGAATAAAGGTAATCGAACAATGGAAATTGGAAATACTGTCCGAAGTTGACGTAAAACATGCTGTTCGGACCCATCGGCGCTGCGAATGCGATACGCGGACTAAGCTGATGTTTCAATTTTGCAGGGGCGTACCCTTTAATCTGTTGCTTGAATTCGTTCGCCGTCGTCGGGATATATTCCACCATGGGACGGCTGGCACGCGGATCAAGAAAATCCCATCGAAGACCGAGACTGAGTATTGAACCATCCAACTCGAAGCGAATTTTGTCCTGAATGTAAATGCTTCCCGAGCGGGGTAAATATTCGTACGTGTTACTGTAGTTCAGCAGCAGTGCATTTTCCAGTGTCTTGCCGAAATATGTACGCTGCGGTTCGAATTTCACGAGATCGGAGAAGATATCGTAGAAGTTCAACTCCACTCCGGTTTTAAGGAACTGGCTCTTGTCCAACTGTAACGAATAATCTCCTTTCACCGTATGCACAAGCTGCTGCACGCTTGCCCACCAATTCTTCGTCCCGTCGATGATGTAGCGAAGAAAAATATCATATTGGTACGGTTCGATCTCGATATCTTGTTTCTTTCCCTTCCCTACCCTGTTGTGCAGATAAAATCGGCTAACACTGAGTGAATAGGCAGAATTTTCGGAAAGGGTATGCGTCATCGTCAACGATCCGCGGAGCGACAGACGCGACCGCCGGGGCAGTCCGTCCAAGTTGTACCGCCAACTGAACTCATAATCATAAAAATCGTGATACGAATAAATTCCCTGAAGTGTTAACCGAATGGACTGTGTCGCTGCAAATTCGATCTTTGATAACCCTGTCACTTCTCTGTTGTTCGGCGAACCGAAAAAGTTATCCATATCCTGCCACCATCGGGAATTATGGAGCCGAACAGTTGTTGCGTTCAAATAAAACAATTCACTTTGAATGATCGGACCGCTGGCGCTGAATTCGAATTCATTTAATTGATCTACTTGCTTGTTCCATCTCGAAGGGATCCAATTGTCCTTATCGAAACGGACAGTAAACCTATGTTTGTTGTCTCCCCCGCGGGTAACCACATTAACAACGGCAGACATTGCGTTGCCATACTCGGCTTCAAATCCGCCGGTATAGATCGTCATACCGGCAATTGAACTTTTAGGGAGTTCCACTCCCAATCCGCCGCCGATGTAATCCTGCGCGGGAACACCATCCACCAGATACATCACTTCGTTCGTTTTTCCGCCGCGCACATTTCCTTCCAGCGTAACACCCGGCTGGAGCGAAAGAACTTCCTGGAACGTCGTGACCGGTAACTTATCCAATTTCACTTCGCTGATGGAAAACGCAGTTGACGGCTGATCTTTTTGGATGAGCGGTTTTTGTGAAAAGATCTCTACCACGCCGAGTTCAACGGCGGATTGATCCAACGCAACGTCCAACCGCGACCGGAGATCGGCATATATGGTCACACTTTTCATCACTACCGTTTTGTATCCGAGAATGCTGAATCGTATGTCGTACACACCGGCGCGAATATTATGAATCCGGTAATATCCCTCAATATCGGATACCGTCCCCAATGTCGTGCCATCGATCTGCACGGTCACAGAGATCAGCGGCTCTCCCGTTGCTTTATCTTTCACTTTCCCTTCCAAACTGCCGACAGTGCCGCCATATAATGACAAAGAGGAAACGACAGCAAACAAAATGACCAGATATATTCTCTTCATATAATGTACTCTAATAGTGAAAATGAATTTACCCTGTTAGATAATAGATATTCAGTGGAATTATCCCCATTCAACAGCAAATATCTAACAGGGTGAACCGAATAAAATGTATCTTCAATTTTTCCCTCACTCTACCAGTGAACATGGATTTACACCGTTCAATTGCAAGGAGGGGGAGGGCATGGATTACGCGTATCTAACTCGCGATAAGGAACCACGAAACAATGTTCTACAACGATATCATCAAAATAGATGATCGACGTTCGTTTTGTCAACTGCAGTTTCGCTGACACTTTAAATTTTAACACTTCTGTTATTCTACGGTAACCAATCACACCGCCGGGGTATGCAACAAGACAGCTATAATCCTGGCGCGCGGCGAAATATCGATACAGGTATGTGCCATCATCTGTCTTAAAATCCCAAAAAAAATATAAACTGATCGTATCTTTGGGATTGATCGTTAACCGCTGCCGTACTCTGTCGAATCCTTTGGCAAACTGAATATTGTCCTGAGTCAAACTGACTGTCCGTTTAATGTTGATAGGCGGACGTCGTTCATCCGGAATAACCCATTCAATCTCTAATGTTCCCTTAATGTCAGCATCGTCTTCAATCGTTTCATCGTAATTATTATACATACGCAGATAGAAAATGAGATTATTTCTGTTCGGATCATAAAACGTATCCAGCGATGATACAAAATAATTTCTGGGATCTTCCCTCGGCGGAAGAGATTCATCGCATCCCGCAACCATCAATGTGCTGAGCCAAAGGCTCATCAGCCTCTGGCTGAATAGTATGAGAAACCACTTGTTGTTCATGGCTGAACAGTCACATCCCGTTTATTGGTGTAGAATGAAAACCCGTTCGTATAATTCACTTGTATCCTGTAGAATGGCGACGTTCCGACCGTCGCCGTCGTATCAGTGACTGTGGTTGTGTTCGGATCGGTAACAATAGCAACGACAACGGTGGTGTTGTCGAACGTGGATGAATTGCACCGCTGCAGCGTGTAATTGGCAAAATTCGGATTCAGATTCTTTTGCCACCATAACGTTACCGTTCCGCCGCTGCTTTGTAATGAATCTATCTGTAAATATTTATAGACAAAGATCGTAAAAAATTTGCTTGGCGTTCCAAGCGTGTTATACACTTCCACAATATTAATGCTGTCCAACAATCCGGCGGTAAATGATGTGAACGCACTTCCCGATCCACTGGATATTGTTGTTGTCGGAGATACTGTTCCGTCTCCTTGTATTACTCTGAATCTCACGACCGATCCAGAGTCATTATTTCCATATTTGTCTTTCACACGCACATCGATGGCATTGATCAATGTTTGTGACTGCAGCGCGATGAGACTATCCTTCGATAGTCTTTCAAATTTAACAGGGATAGGATCGGCCTTCGCTTTTGCCGAAAAAGTAACGAAACTAAATTGTGTCACCACAATGCGCGCTTCAGCGGTGTATTGTCCAGTAATAGTATCCATGATCCAGTACGAACTTGCGATGCCATCATCATCGGTTGGCACTTGTGGAAAGGTGAACCTTCCTTTACCTGTCAGCACGTTAAAGTAAACAAGACTGTTTTTGATCGGATTTTCGTATTGATCGACCACTTTCACCTTCAACGGGGCGCTCAACTGTTTCCCGACTGTCGCCGTTTGATTATTCCCGGAAACGATCGAGATACCGTTGGCACCGGAATTGACGGCGTACAATATGAATTTGACGGGAGAGCCTTTTAATCCTGGAACTACCGCATGCACCTGAACCGAGTCTGCTTTACCGCCAAGTCTGACGTATGTTTTGGAATACCCGTCCACATCCGAAGCGACAACAGTATCCTTAAACGCTGCGTTACCTTGAATTGCAATGAACTCTACACGAACGCCGCGCACCGGTTTACCTTTAGCATCCAACACGCGAACACTGATCGGCAACGGCAATTGACTTCCAACCACTCCCGTTTGGAAACTGCCCCCGGTACCGACGATCCTGTCCGGTTCCTGCTTTCCCGTACCGACGATTGTATCGCGGTCGATGCAGGAAAAACTTGCCGTTATTACAACAGCAAGAAGCAAGAGTTTTATGTAAGAATAATTCATGGCTGACTCTGTTTAAATTAATTTAGAATGTAACTGATGTTACGCAAACGACGTGAATATTATCCCTCCTAAGCATATTAGTATATCCCTTCTTTCTTTCCGAGAAAGTCCCGCCGTTTGGATCCCGCTAAGTTGGCGGGATCCAGAAAGCGGGAAAAGTAAGCAAAAGTCCCGCTGTACGGGATGCCGCTCATTAATATTTTCTGGTGGCGGCAAAATCTTTTCGAAATCGCAACGCTCGTGATGGTTTCCCTACGCACGCCCCAACGATTTCAGCCCTTTCACACAATCTACACGTATGCTGAAATCGAAACCGCACACCATCACTTCCCAACGGCGCATCCTCCGGCGATTTCGATAGCCAACGCTCAACAACAAAACAATTACTTTTCTCCGATAAAATATTTCTTGCGTAACGTGAGAATGCAAAACTAATTGTTGTTCTATTGTTCTTGACTCTGATACAGTTGAAGAGCAACTAATGACGAAACGACCTGTCGTACGACAGGTTAAGAAATATAGAAAAATGTATTGATAGTTCAAATGAACTGCCAAAACAGATACATTCGTCAACATCCAGCAGGGTTACACTGATGATATTGATAAGCAAAAAAGCCTGTCGTACGACAGGCATCAATATAACCAATCCAAAAAGTACTTTCAGATATACTCTTAATAGGAGCGCAATACTTATACCGAACTCAACAAAAACCAAAATGTAAAAAAGAATATGAAGTGCAAAAATATCAACTTGTAATCCAACAAAAGAAACAAATTGTCCGATAAATTTTACCGATGATTCAATATCAAACAATTTAGCAAACGCACTAAACAAAAAAATGATACCGATGCAATATCTCAGTATTAGAAGTATTTTTGATAAAAATTTTGGTTTGGTCACTTTATGGATTGTAATTGCACAAATTTTGCAAATCTAGTTCGGGGCAGTTTTGTTTTTCACCGAAATGAGGGGCTATAAAGCAGTTTTGATAGAACAGCGTAGGCGCAACAGTTTCGCCGGATTTACATTTAAAATTTCCTCTCATGCGAAGCATCCTTCGGATAGTTTTCACCCTATGGGTCGTAGACTAAAATGTATTCAACTGCTGGTCTTCCATAATGATAGCGGCTTTTATGATCTTCTCTCCCAATTCTTCCATGGAAATGTGAATGATGTAAATTCCGCTCGAGACGTAAAATCCCCGCAAATTTTTCAGATCCCACGTAAAGAATTGCGAAGGAGAATCTTTTATCAATGTGCGGACATGAATTCCCGCCAGATTGAATATTCTGAGCTTTGCTTTTTCCGGCAGATGAGAGAATGTAACATATTTGTTGGACGAAGAATTTTCAAAACTGTTCACGCCATAATACGGATTCGGAAAGACTTTAATATCATCTTTTTGTTTTTTAGCCAATTCAATATCATTTGTTCTTATTGGCTGCAGTTCTATTCTTTTAACATCGCCGTGTCGGATGGATTTAAAAGGAACTAAGCGAACAATAGTACCGGTCGCAGGTGGTATTCCTTCGCCTTTGAGGTCAACAAAAGAGATATTTTTAGCGATATGGTTGACAGCATTTATTAATTTGCCTTTTACAAGATTTGTAGTCGGTAAATTGCCGTTTTGAATCGTTTCGAAGTATGAAATTTTGTTTCCGACAGCATCGACAGTATCTACGATACCGGCAATTGCATCAAAAGTCGGTCTTCCATTTTGGAAATAATTTCCTTTTGTGTCCCAAACAGAATCTGAAAAAATTGCATTTGAAATTACAGGCCACACTCTTACGCTATTAACAAATATCTCAAATGGAACTCGAATATACTTTGATGTTGCCGGAGACGAGGCAGATACAATTGCCCAATTTTCTGCGGAAGTAAAACGAATTTCAATTTCGGATTCGAACGGTCTATTACCGGATAAAGAAGAACCCGGTCCTATAATTGTATATGTTCCTTCTAAATTTGGAGTATTGATAATTTCTCCACTCGTTGGAAAGATTTGTTGACCAAGTTTAATGCCGAGCGAAGCTGGTGCGCAGAACACTGAAATTGCCTCTGAGGAAATTCTTATTTCTTGAAAACTCGTAATAGAAGATTGCTCCGTTGTTGAAGTTGCAAAAGGAAGAACTGTGCGAGGAATTAAGCCGTTTTCAATTTGACCTCGAATTTCACCTTGCGGATAGTTAAGTGTATTTATAACTATAAACAAATTTCCACCAATAAATTCTTTCACCAAACTATCCGACAAAGGTTGAGAGTTATCTGATGAAGTCCAATAACCACTGATAATGCCGTTGGTAATTGTTAAATCTTTAACTACAACACCAACCGATTGCTTTGTGCCAAGTTTGACACTAGCAGAAATCGGACTGCCGGTAATGTTTAAAATTTCTATATCGTATTTAATCTGCGTTTTTGCATCATTGAGGACAAATCGACCGTTACCCGTAGAATGAGGATCGGGTATGAGTGCGGGTGTAATTGCACTTGAAGTTATTTTTGCAGTTTGTTCAAAATAATCTGTTCCGGTAAGATTTTTTACAATCGTGTAATTCGTTTGCACGCCCGGCTTGCCAAAAAGTATTTCATATAAGCCTCCTTTTACTAAATATGGGTTTAGCACCTTAACGCCGATCCTCGCATCATTGTTTCCAATTATGTTAACGCTTTGGGTGTTCAATATTTGATTTAGTTTGTATGGAAGAACTGTTCCTGGTTTGGGCATTTGTGGAACAACCTCAACAATGAAAGGAGAACTCTCATAAGATCGAACGGCTGCATTAATATTTGAGTTATATGTATATGAAGTAACCGCAAAATAATATTTTTGTCCGTTAATAAGGTTGTTGTTTCGCAAAGAATCGCCTGTTATGTATATGTATCGCTCAATTCCAGAATTACTTCCTTTCTGAACTATTTCTTCTTCAATCTTTTGTGTAATGATATTGTATTTTGGCTGAACTATGTGAGTTACTTCGTTCTTCACATCAAAAGTTTTAATCCGTTTCCATTGAGATCGTGGTGAATTTAAAGATGGAAGTTGATAAACTGTATATCCTTCAAATCTATGGTTTGAGACTGAGTAACGTTCTATTGTACCATATGAAGCAGTGTCTCTTTCCCATTCCAATATTACCCCGTTCTCCAACGCTGTAGCTGTGACTAAGGGTGATTGAATTGGCTGCATGACGTTGTAAAGATTATCATGTAATTCTTGAGCAAATCTATCAAAATAAAATAACGCGGATAAACTTCCGGATCGATCTGCCCCTTCACCAACAATCATTGCAACAACAATTTCTTGTGTATCACTCAGCGCCATCGTAAACGGACCTGCGGAAAGGTACATATCTCTATTCCCAGCCGGATCATAAACGCCGTCAATCCACCCTTTCATCGAAATAGGATCTCCATTAACCCAAAATTTTGTCGGCGTTTTTAGCACCGGATCGGTTTTTAATGGCGCATTATCTGGTCTTGCCGGATAACCCCGTAACAATTGATAAACTTGGTTAAGACCGGATGCTCCCCAAGAAGGACCGATTGCGTTTCCGCTTGAGTAAGCAAATGAATTGGCGGGAAGATTTTTTATTCCTTTTCTATATTGTAACTTAAAAATTCCGCTATCACTGGCAATTGATTGCACTGCTGGTCCCTGCAAAAGGTCATAACCAATTGCCGGCGGTATAATTGAATAACGTTGATACTCCTTGTCTAATACGGTAGAGTTATAAATGTAGCCGAGACCTAACGCAGAATCACATCCAGCAAGGTCATCAAATATTGTCCCGATATCAATATCAGAAAAAACGCTGACATACATATCTCGCAACTCACTGTTCATTTGAGTATTAGCAACACCTTTGTAAATAAAACGTGCGTTTTTAAAGATAATATTACTGAGCGGAGGCATTTGGTTATATGCCCAAACGGTGAGTTGCATTTCTAATCCGACACCACGAGAAGCCCATGGGGAGTTTCTATTTACATCATTACATACATACCAAAGTATTTGATCGGCATTTGCAATTCCGGGTTCATCCGCATCCGGAAAAAAGAGAGGATGTTCTTTACCATTAGCATCAATAGTAAATTTGGGTTCATAAATGCCGTTGTTGTCAGAGTCATAGAAAGGCGCACCTTTACTCGCGGGCCACTCCATCCAATCTTTTCGATATTGCGCACGTAAACGCTCTATATCCCTGAAACTAACTGCATTATCTTGCAAATTAAAGACATCTGCTGCGTCTCTGCGTAAATCGGCGCGAGAGTAATCACGCCTTATTCGCCACATACGGACATTATCAGAAGTTTTATCTTCTGCAACACCAGTACCAATTCCTATAATACCTCCCTGTTCCATCGTATTGTCGTACCATGAGCCATTGGCAAAAAGTGTAGTTTGATTGTTTTGAAATAATTTCCCGCCAAATAGAATACCTGCCGTATATACACTGTTTGTTGTTCGTCGTGGAAAACTTACGCCGTATTGTTTAGTGAGCGGATGAAATGTTTCTTGTCTTCCATCCGAGGCGTACCAAGCAGTAATTTTATTGATGTTAATCGGAGCATAATGCACCGAATCTACAGATTTTGCAGCAGTATAAACCAACAAGAAAAAGATGATGTATTTTTTTCCCATTTCTTACTGACCAATAATATTACAAGGTTCGTCTGGATTGATCAATTGACATTGATCAACATTTCCGTAGTTAAGACTTTGAAAACAGATCGTAAAAATACTCTCAGGAACGATAATGGCTGCGCCATTTTCAAAAAGAGAAATTTTAGCAGAGATTGAAAATTGTTGTTTTGCGGAAATTTGACGGAAACCTCTGTCGCGATACGTGTTGATAAAAACGTAGCAGTCCCTGTCAAGATTGTATTTGAACTGCTGCATTAAAAATGTGCTGTCATCAGTTCTCAAATCCCAACGATACCTGATGATAATGGAATCTCCATGATCGATTGTTAATCTGGAAGAACTAAAATCAAACTGTCTGGCAAAAACAATATCGTTTATATCGATCACGTCGGTGCGAAATGTATTGATATTTCCTCTATCTTCTGCGTTGGTTACCCACTGTATGGCAACAGTGCCGTGAATATTTATTTTTGATTGTAACGTTTCTTCGTACTTATTGATAAAGACAAAATAAACATCAAGATAATTAATAGATTGTTTTTGAATCTCAATCACTCCCGGTACCATGTTATAGCGAGGACGAATGATACTGGTAAAAAGATTGGCAGGATTGTTTTGTGGAGGCAATTCCTCATTGCATCCACAAAACATCAATAGAAGAAAAAATAGCGATGTAGGTTTAGTATGGTATAGCATAATTAATATTTACCAACAGATAAACAGAATACACCCGGGCCCACTATTGGTCAGTACACAACAAGTTGTTTCTGGGTTCCATTCATAGAAGCAACCATGACCATTATATGGCGCACAAGGATCCGTTGTTTTCGTTGGCATTGTTTCATTGGCAATTGTGACACCAAAAACAGAAACGATAATCAACAATAAACAAAATAAAAGCTTAACCAATTTAATTTTTTTCATAGCAACCATCCTTTCTTTGTTTAATAATTTATACCAAACCTACATCTGTTTTTATTATCATTCATTTAATTCTATTATATCTTCTTCTTTTAGCAAACCTAAATAAATCTTTTTTACTTTGCACAAAGAATCTAAAAGCAATGTTGTTGGTACGCCGTAAATTCTGTTTTTTTCTCTAAACAAACCTACATCTAAAACAACATAAATACTGTAAGGAAGTTTATGTTTGTTTGCATACTCTTTCGTAGAATCAAGATGATCTAAACTTAGGGCAACAACACGTGTATCTATTTTTTTATTTTCGTAAATCTTATCCCAAAATTGCAGGTTTTGCGTACATATCGGACACTTGGTTGTAAATAAATAAATGATTGTTGTTTTATCAATTTGTAGATTATTTTTATTTCCGTATAAGTCTTGTACCTCAACTAGCTCGAAATTATCACCTTCTTTCAATTTAGGAATATTACCAAGCAGTTGATTTCTAAGATCAGTGTTCTGTTTTGCGAGAATTAAAATAAGGATTGCGAAAACGAAGAGAATTACATAAAGAAAAATATTGTACAAATTTAAATTGCCAAATTTTATATTATACATGAGTCTACTCTAAAAAGCCTAAAAGGTGAGTTTTGTGTTTGGTGGCGCCTCGGCGCCATTCAAATGATTTTTTGCTATAATGAACTTTTTAGATTCGACTCATTATTGAAAGTACCAAAAGAGAAAGATGAAGAAAGAAAGAGATAGAGTAGAAATTTAAAGAGCTGGATTCATTGTTGTATCCTTTTATATTTAAGGAAAACATTATGAACTTATCAAATCTAACATGGGTGGGAGATAAAGTCAAGAGAAAACTTTTAAATTTGTCCCCTCTTTTTCTTCGTCACTCAAAACAGATCGCACGGTGTTCTGTTCACACTTGGGGTTTGAATACCCGGACAAAAATAATTCGGATAAAAATTGATGGAACACGAATTGACGAGAGTTTCCGGAAAATAGAGAATATTCCCACGCTCAAAGAGTTTGACCTTCCCCGTTACTTTAAATGCGTGACTGCGAAAGACATAGCGTGCTATCTCCTGCAGTCCGACAAATTCCGAACAATTTAATTTTTTGGCGCCCTGTGTAAAAGCTTTTATATTCCGGACATCGGTACTATCATCAAACTTAAAATTCCAAACGAATCCTATCGTGAGTTTATCACCGGGACGAAGCGTAAGAATACCGGTACTACGGTCATATTCCGATTCTGAAGAAATAAATGTTCGATCAAGAATGATTTTTCTAGATGTTGCAATCGCTTCAATTTCATCGGTGGGAATTATCCACTCGATATTCATCTCACCTTCAACCACTGCAGGAGCGGAAAGAACTTCCTCATAGTGATTGATAATATCCATCCTGAAATAAATGCCGTTTTGATTCCGATTATAAACATACGCAGTTGAAATATTCATCTCAAAAATAGCTGAAGGATCTTCTTGTGGAGGAAGCTGCTCGTCACATCCTACCGATGCAAGTGGCAGTAACAAAACCGGCAGAATCCATGAATTGTATTTCATCGGAGAGGACCTGAATTTAGTATTTTAGAGACTCCTGAATAATTCGAAAGATGTCAGACATCTTGCCTATTTAGAATGAAAAAACTTGAAAATTTGGTGAAATTCATTGATGAGATGTCTGACATCTTCTTAAGTAAATTATTTTTCAGAAGTTTTATTCTAAATAGTTGACCCTTATACGAAGTATGCTTGCGTATGCATACGCATTAGAATTTTTCCAAAGTGTCGAACATGGGTTAAAAAGCGAAATGTGTTCACTTGTGATTACTTCTCCGGTCTCATCTGCGGGAAAAGGATAACATCGCGGATGTGGTCTTGCTGCGTAAGAAGCATGACAAGGCGGTCAATTCCAATTCCAAGTCCTGCGGTTGGCGGCATACCATATTCAAGCGCTCTTAAGAAATCTTCATCCATAGTTTGCGCTTCATCATCCCCCCGTTCTCGCAATGTAACTTGTTCTTCAAATCGCGCGCGCTGGTCAAGCGGATCGTTTAATTCGGAAAATGCGTTGCAGATTTCCTGTCCGTTCACGAACCCTTCAAATCGTTCCACTAATCCCTCTTCGCTTCGGTGCTTCTTCGCCAGCGGCGAAATTTCCACCGGATAATCCATGATGAATGTCGGTTGAATAAGATGCGGCTGCACTTTTATACTGAATATTTCATCGACGATTTTTCCTGTGCCGATTTTCGGGTCGAGATCGATGTGTAACTCTTTTGACACAGCCCGAAGTCCCGCTTCATTCAATCCACGAAGTTTCTTTCCCGTATATTGTTCCAACGCGTCAAACATTGTCATTCGTTTCCACGGGGGTGTAAAATCGATCTCGTTTTCTCCAAGTTTCACATTCTGTCCGCCGTTCAATGTGTTTGCGATGTCATGCACCATTTGCTCAACAAGTTCCATCATCCATTTATAGTCTCTGTAGGCAACGTACAACTCCATCATCGTAAATTCGGGATTGTGCGTACGGTCCATTCCTTCGTTCCGAAAGTCTTTGCATATCTCGTACACGCCATCGAATCCTCCAACAATGAGGCGCTTCAAATACAATTCATCGGCAATACGAAGATACAAAGGGATGTCGAGCGCATTGTGATGTGTTTCAAATGGACGCGCACTGGCTCCGCCATAGATCGGCTGCAACGCCGGTGTTTCGACTTCAACGTAATTCTTTTCATCCAAAAATTTCCGCATCGCGCGCAGGATCATTGTCCGTTTGATGAATGTTTCACGCACGTCGGGATTAACGACAAGATCGACGTAGCGCTGTCGATACCGAAGTTCTTTGTCGGAGAACGGATCGAACGTCACTTTATTCCCCTGCTCGTCGATTTTTTCTTTCACCACCGGAAGCGGACGGAGCGATTTTGAAAGCAGTGCATATCGCTGCGCGTGAATGGACACTTCGCCTGTTTTCGTCCGGAAAACATATCCTTCCACTCCGATGATGTCGCCAATATCGAGAAGTTTGAAATGATCATACGATTCGCCAAGATCATCCTTCTTCAAATAGACTTGAATTTTTCCCGTCATATCAAGCACGTGCGCGAACGACGCTTTCCCCATTCGGCGCAGTGACATTATTCTGCCTGCAACCGAAACGATCCATTGCGGCATATCGTCTTTGTAATTTGCAAGAATTTCTTTCGCCGTTGCATTCCGCTCATATTCATACGGATACGGATTGACACCCGCCGCCCGTAAATGTTCCAACTCTTCGCGGCGGCGTTTCATCAACTCGTTAAGTTCTTCGTGGTATTCTTTGTGTTGATTATCCATCAGTTTTTATTCTTTAGATTAGTTCATTAAACAAAAAAATTCCAAATAACAAAACTCAAATTACAAATAAACACCAAAAATCAAATCCGAACTATTGTCCACCGGATTTGAGAATGATTGCAGAAAAAATTTTCTTAAGTTCAATTGCTTCGTTGCAAAATTTATCTATTTGCTCACTGTATCTTTTGAGTTCGCCTTGCGCATTACACGAAACCACATTGCGGTTTCTTTTGCTTCTTTTCTACTCGTTCCTCTAAATCATATTTTTTGTCATCAGAGTTTTCGCCCATTGGAATTTGTTTGTTATTTGTTGTTTGTTAGTGATGTTACGCAGATGCATATGCATTTTCATAAGGTGCGACTCACTTTGTCCGAAGGATGCTTCGCACCTGTTAAGAATGTAAGCCTTTGAATGATTGAGACTAACTTTGGAAAGAAAAGTGAGTCGCACCTCGCTGTTTTGTCTACGACTCATAGAGCGTAACAGCAGTTTGTTATTTGGAACTTCCGCAAGTGAACTCCGCCAACTTCACACAGACATCATTCTGTATTTTTTCCGCCATTGATGTCGGCACAGTATAATGATTTGCGATCATTGAAAACACAAACATCTCGCCGTCAGAACTTGTCACATACCCGGAAAGCGCACGCACATAACCGATAAATCCGGTCTTGGCGTGAACATTCCCTTCAGCCTTCGTCCATTTCATTCTGTTCTTTATTGTCCCATCCACTCCTGCGACCGGGAGCGATTCATAGAACGGCAGAAAATATTTTTCTTTGACCATTCCCATTAAGATATTCACAATATCGGTGGGCGTTACCAGATTCTGACGCGACAATCCGGATCCATCTGCCATTCGCAGCCGCACTGTATCAACTCCCCAGCTTGCGAGAATCGGATTGGCGACCATCCGTCCTGTTCGCATCGATCCGATGGTGAATCGTTCTTTTCCCATTGTGCGGAAAACCTGTTCAGTGTAAAAATTCTGACTCGGCTTATTGATCGTTCGGATGATCACCGAATACGGAACCGACGTGAACGATGCAAGCTGTTTCACACTATCATAGTTCAATGAATCGGTCACATCATCAACATCCATTGCCTTCCCATTCACCGTAATTCCCTTCGCCTCAAATATTTCTTTCAGCACCGTCATTGTGTACAATGTCGGATTGTCAATAGCGACCGATTCAATCCACGGTTGTTTTCCTATGGACATCTTTCCGCGGATATATACGGTATTTGTTCCCCGTTGACGATAAAAATAAATCTCGGAAACGGAATCCGTTACCGGCGCTGTCACCGTTTGATTGATGACGGTAACATACTTTGTGTTTGGTGTCCACGAGACGGAACAAACATCCGCTATCTTTGCCGAGGGCACCAATCTGAAATCAACACAGTTATCATTAAAAGAAATACCGCTGATCTGTGCAGCATAATAATCCGTCTCATAATCTGCAGACCAACCGGCACCGTATACATCATCGTCGAAGCAGTTGTCATCACCGATCAGATTGCCATTGATTGCCGTTATGCCAAGCGCTTTTAAACTGTCCGCCCATTGTTCGAATGTTTCCGTCACTTTCCCGTCGTTAAACCGGCCGGAAATGGTCGGATCGCCGCTGCCGACCATAACAACATTCTCGTTCACAATTCCATTGTTAATTTCGCCATTCGTCACCAATCGCGTGTAATAACGATAGTCAGGTGTAAGCGCCATTGTTGCCGCGGAAGATGTGAACAGCTTCATGTTCGATGCCGGCATGAACATCTTCTTTTCGTTCCGGGAATAGATCGTTTCTCCGGTCTTCAACGATTTGATAAGAACTCCCCAATGTGCATTCTCGAAATCGGGATCATCGAACATCTGCGCGAGTTCATATCGCAGTTTTTCGGTTGCATCGTTTGATTCAAATTTTGTCGATTGTTGGGAAGAACAACTTGCAAGTAGTACTGCAAAAAAAGAAATCGCAGAAATATTTTTCATAGTTTTTTTGTAAGCGCTCAGTGCAGCAACCCTTGAAGGGTTTTTTTATAGACCTTTTCAGAGATTAAAACCAAACAAATTATCAATTTGTAAAACCCTTCAAGGGTTCTGCCGTTATCTAACCATGCTCATATGTTACGTTTTTTACCACTAATATCACAAAGGAGACAAAAATAAAGTGATTTTATTAACTGATGTTACGCAAAACAGCGAGGTGCGACTCACTTTTCTTTCCAAAGTTAGTCTCAATCATTCAAAGGCTTACATTCTTAACAGGCAAAGTGAGTCGCACCTTATGCGAAGCATACTTCGTATGAAAATGCATATGCATCTGCGTAACATCACTTATTAACTGATGTTACGCAGAACTTGAATTTTACACTGAACGTTCCCCTCTGTGTGCGGCTTTGCACGTTGTTTGTGTCCCGTGCTTTATGCGGGATGTGCCTGCATCCCGCAGAGCGGGATTTCGGCACACAGGTGTGCGTTGGCGAGAGGGGCTAGGGCAATGCTGTCAGTTTAAGGAAAAAATTTCTAAAGAATAAGGTAGGACAGGTGCCGCTGTACGGTTCCGCTTTTGAATCCCGCAAGAAGCGGAATCTTGGAAAGCGGGACATCCCGTACAGCGGGACATTCCTGCCTGTCATTTTTAAATAATTATTGACAGACAAGAATGTCTGTCCTACTGAATTGTTCTTAAACTGACAGCATTGGGGGCTAGGGTGTGTTGAGGCACTTGAATGTACCGTTTTCACTGAGTTTTGATGATAGTATTCGCATTGTAACACACCCCTTTTTCCCCTCTCCCCCTCGCACCCCGCAAAAAGCACGGGACACAAACAACGTGCAATCTTTCGCACAGAGGGGATTTGAATTTGTCTACGACTCGTAGAGCGTAACATCACTTATTAATTCCTTTGTGTTCTTCGTCTCTAGTGGTTTGCTTTTATTGTTGATGTTACGGCTGCGCTTTCCCCGAAGGATAACTCGGCAAATTCAACCGTTCGGTTCCTGTGCGACCGGTGAGTGCGGATATTTCATATAACTTTGCTGCATGCCGCGGCTGCACTTGATCCCACACAAATCTCCATGACCAATTTCCGAGCGCTTGACCAGGCATATTCATGCGGGCTTCATTACCCAGACCAAGAATATCTTGGAGTGGAAAAACCGCTATATCGGCAACCGACTGTGAAGCAAGGTGGATCAGGTTCCAGTGAATTTCTTGTCCGTTCGTTCCGACATATTTTTTTACAAATTCCCGTTCACGATCCGTCGCAGATTTGAACCAACCGATGGTCGTATCATTATCGTGCGTCCCTGTATATACAACCGTATTGGAAATATAATTGTGCGGTAAAAAACTATTCTTCATATCATCAGCGAACGCAAATTGCAAAACACGCATTCCGGGAAAATTATATCGATCACGCAATTCAAGCACATCCGGCGTTAACAATCCAAGATCCTCAGCAATGATCGGAAGTTTTCCCAGTTTCTTCGCGATCGCGTCAAATAATTTTTCTTTGGGTCCACTGACCCATTTCCCCTTTTCAGCAGTTTTTTCTGTGGCAGGAATTTCCCAGTAACCGGCAAATCCGCGGAAGTGATCGATCCGCACGATGTCCACCAGCAGTAATGTCGTTCTGATGCGTTCGATGAACCATTCGTATTTTTCCTCATGCATCGCCTTCCAGTTGTAGAGCGGATTTCCCCATCGCTGACCCGTGGCGCTGAAATAATCCGGCGGAACACCTGCCACCACGGTCGGCTTCATGTGTTTGTCGAGAAAGAACAGATGAGGATTCGCCCAAACATCGGCGCTTTGATAGGCAATGAAGATAGGAATATCACCGACGATCTTGACTCCGCGGTCGTTGGCATATTGTTTCAGCATAAACCACTGGCGGAAGAAACACCATTGTGTGAATTCCCAAAAGTTGATTTCACTCTCTAATTCTTTACGGACTTTTTTCATAGCGGCAGGAACACTTTTTACAAGATCGGAATCCCACGTACTCCATTCCGCGCCGTTGTATTTCTGAATGAGCGCCATGAAGAGCGCATAATCTTCCAGCCACTTTTTTTGGTTTGCGCAGAACGCGTGAAAATCTTCCATCTCTGCCGCGTTGTTCTTCGCAAAAAAATTCTCCGCTGCCGTTCGAAGTCTCGACATGCGGAACGATTTCACAGCGCCGTAATGGACTTTGTTCGGATTGAATTGCGGTATGTTCTCTAATTCCGGTTTTGGCAGCCAACCGCGGTTCACCAACTCTTGCAGATCGACAAGCATCGGCTCACCGGCGAACGCAGAGAGACACATGTAGGGAGAATCACCCATGCCCACCGGACCAAGCGGAAGTGTTTGCCATATTTTTTGACCGGCAACAACAAGCCAATCCACAAAATGATATGATGGTGCACCAAGATCTCCTGAACCAAATGAACCGGGAAGTGAGGTGGGATGAAGAAGAATTCCTGAACTGCGATCAAAACGCATTTTTTAACCTTTGATTAATTAGTTGTAACTACTCGTGGCAAATTATAAATTCGTTTTTACTTAAAATCACCCCCTCTTTTCTTCTCCCCCTTTGTAAACACGACCCCCTCTCTATCTCTCCCCCTGTTAGGGGGAGAGGACGCATTCCCTCCCCTAAAAGGGGAGGGATAAAGGGT
>Ga0209516_1000035_pt1 | contig 54288 bp, 48 predicted proteins | sample Napbiome12C3dose_FD_187716 | JGI IMG/M metagenome (GOLD analysis project Ga0209516, IMG submission 187716) | Groundwater microbial communities from S. Glens Falls, New York, USA - Naphthalene biodegradation metagenome 12C3dose (SPAdes) (version 2) ... | reverse complement strand
ATGTATAGCGGGATTTTGCTTCTTCAACAGAAGACGGAACTTTGAATGATATAGAATCTTCCGAAGTTTTATAAACTTCGGAAGATTTTAATACCACTGCCGATCCGTTAGCGTAAAGTTTTTTTTCAACTCATCGATCTGTGACAGAAGTTCATCGATCTTTACCGATTGATCCATCTTTGTCAACTGTACCATCATCACTTCTAATTTGAATCGGGGTTGAACGCTGTACCGGATGGAATTCTCGGTTTCCATTACCACTTTGATAATGCGAAGCAGGTCGGAAAGCGAGAATGCTTCGGCATCCACAGCGTATCGTGTGCGGTGGAGTTCGGATTCTTCGATGAACTGTGTCGAGTGCGTTGTTTTTGCGATAAGGAAATTACGGAAGTGTTCCGCAATGCCGGAGACGAATTCTTTCAGATCGTAGCCGCTGCGGATCACCTCGTCAACAAGATCGAGTCCCGCTTTCGGCTCCTTCGATTTCAACACATCGGAAACCTTGAAGAAGAGTTCCAGATCGACAATGTTTAACGCATCACCAACTTGTTTTGAAGTGATCGTTGTCCCGCAGAACGAAACCACCTGATCAAAAATACTTTGAGCATCGCGCATCGAACCGTCACCCTTTTTGGCGATGATGAGCAACGAATCGTCATCGATGGAAATATTCTCCTGACGGGAAATATGTTTCAGGTGAGCGACAATCTCATCGACACTGATGCGCCGGAAATCATAGCGCTGGCAGCGGGAAAGGATCGTTGCGGGAACTTTGTGAAGTTCGGTCGTTGCGAAGATGAACAGAACGTGCGGCGGCGGCTCCTCCAATGTTTTGAGAAGCGCGTTGAATGCTTCTTTCGTAAGCATGTGCACTTCGTCGATGATGTAGACTTTCTTTTTACCTCGTGTCGGCGTATACCGGACAGATTCGCGCAGGTTGCGGATCTCGTCCACGCCGCGATTCGACGCACCGTCGATCTCTATAATGTCGAGCGATCTGCTTTCGATAATTTCTTTGCAGATTTTGCATTCATTACACGGTTCAAAATTTTTCGGATTCGGATTGAGGCAATTGACGGCACGGGCGAGAATACGAGCGGTGGTGGTCTTACCACAGCCCCGTGTTCCACTAAAGATGAATGCGTGCGCCAGCCGATTCTGAGCCAGCGCATTTTTGAGCGTGTTCGAGACGTGCGATTGACCGATCACATCGTCGAACACCAGCGGGCGCCATTTTCGTGCTGTTACTTGATAACTCATTCCGATTTCAGGTCGTTTATTACTTTTTGAATTTGTTCTTTGAGGATTGGAACATCCTTTTGTGCAGTTTCCCAAACAATTGTCAGATCAGCTCCGAAGTATTCGTGAATGAGTTTGTTTCTCATGGTCGCCATTCTATTCCACTCAATTGCCGGATATCGAACTCGAATTTCCTCCGGTATGTTCTTTGTTGCTTCACCGATGACTTCAAAAGCTCGCACAACAGCAAAAACCGTTTTCTCGTCTGACTCAAATTGTTCATAACTATAACCTTCGATAAATTCACCGATACGCCGCGCGCAATCGGCGATGTCTTTCAAAAAATCATCATATCGACGGGTCATATGTAAACAACCTCGGCAAGTATTTGGCGACCTATAATCGGTTTAAGGCTTTTTTTTGTTACTAAATCTACTTTAGCGTCCAGCATTGTACTAAGCCGTTCTTCAAGACCGAGAAAGTGAAACATACCAACGGGTCGGTCAAATTCTACAAGAATATCAACATCACTTTTTTCACTCTGTTCGTTTCGCACAAACGATCCAAAGAGTCCGATCTCTTTTACAAAGAATACAGTTTCTAATTCTTTTCTATGTTGTTTTAGAAGCAATTCTATTTCACTTCGATTTTTCATATTGAATGCAATTTAACAAAGCACACAGGAAGAAGCAATTTCGTTGTTTCACCGGCTCACTGTAAAAAGTAATTAAGGGTAGTTCCAAAAACTCACGATGTTTGTCATTCCGATCACATCGTCGAACACCAGCGGCCGTCATTTTCGTGCTGTTACTTGATAGCTCATTGAAACAATGGAAAATTTATAATTGAAAATGAATAATCATCTGATGTTATGCAGACACAGAGTATATACAAAACTCCAAATACCAAATCACAAATGCGAAACATCCTCCGGATAAATACCAAATTCAAAATGTTGAAAGTTCCAATGTTTTTCAAGAATTTGGATTTCATGATTGGAATTTACTTGTGCCGAAGGCATTCCTTCGAAAGAATTTGGTAATTGATATTTGGAATTTCACGGCGAATACAATCTTATTGCGTAACATCAGTAATCATTTTTATTTTTCAACACCTACGGTAATACGTGTTCATTTTTTTCTCTCCGGCAAAACCATTACTGTAATTTTTTTACTTCTTCGATAAAGAATGTTTTCGTCCGTTCCCAATCGAATTCGATGAGCATTTCCGGCATCACTTCTTCTTCTGCGTCGGCAAAATATGTTACACTGCGCAGTAAATGATAGCGATCTGTTGTGTGTGCAGAGAATTTTTTTTCAAACATCGTTAAACACTCCGCAAGAGAATATTTCATGGTCGCAATACAGAACAAATCGATAAAATCTTTCCGAGATCCGCGTCCCGCTATTGCCGATATTTTCATCGCCGCTATGTCGGTGATATCTGCAAGGGAAATTTTTTCTGATTTTTTCAGCACACTCAGCAGCGGATATGGAAACGAAAAAAAAGAAACTTTCACTCCGTCGAGCAAGACGGTCAATGTTCCCGCTGCCTCCTGCAAGACGTTACTTGGAGGAAGCTGCGCAAGCAGCAGAGAGGGGTTGAAGGATTGATCGGTGAAAAAATCAAAGTCAATCGAACGACGGTGGTGAAGCTGTATTGCGAGCGCCGTTCCGCCGGCAAGATAAAATTTTTTCTCCTCAACAATGGGCGCTAATAATTCCAATACCTTCTGCTGCTGTTCCGTAAGGATGGTCGCAGACATTTTTCTCCTTCAAGATTGAGTATCAGCGTCCAATAATTCAATGTCTTATTCGACAATGTCCGATAACCTCTTTGGACGATGTACTTTTTAATGTTGTCGTCACCGTACAGTTTTCTCAGCCCCCGAATACCTTCCAGTGTTCCATATTCAAGAAACCGTTCGATGATATAATGTGCATTCTGTTCCAAATCAATAGTGTCAACATCAACATCCCAAAATAATGAACGGTTGTTGAATAAAATCTGTTTTTCGTTTTCAGCAAACATGATAGTCCAGAGAAAATTTCAATTATTTTTTGCTTTTCACTATGGATTTTTTACTTCCGCTAAACACGTACGGCGGCGTATCTTCGATCTTCTTAACTGGAAAAAATGAAAAACCTTATTTCTTTTTCTTCACACCGTAGATCAACACACCATGTTCCGTAAATGCCAGAGGCAATTTCCTGCGTCCACCACGTTTAAGGTTTGATGTTGCATTTTGCAACATCAAACGATGCGTATGCATACTTCGTATCAAACTCTTCCCTTGTGAGTTGAAACATAAAATCCGATGGAAAGCGGTGTTTATTTCTTCTCACTTGCTGATTGAGTCGCGCAGTAGGTATCCCATAAATTTTTGCCACCTCGCTGTCAAGGATCACTTTTTCTCCGCGAAGCAAAATAATTAGCGATTCAATTTTTTCAAGAGAGGTTGATCGAATTTTGGTTGCCATATTTTTTAGATAGTAGAAAACTTTTTGATTTTTTTCGAAATAAACTCACACTCTTTATAGAAAATCAAATTAAACTTGAGGTTCCAAATTGGGAACCTTAAAAATAATTTTATTTCTTCCCAAACACATACGGCAGCGCTTCTTCGATCTTCTCCACCGGTACGATCTTCAGCCCCTCTTTCACGCTCGGCTGAATTTCCGCCAGATCTTTCATGTTTTCCTTCGGAATCAGCACCGTTTTGATCCCCGCCCGTTTAGCGGCGAGAAGTTTTTCGTTGAGTCCGCCGATCGGCAGGACTTCACCGCGCAGTGTGATCTCCCCCGTCATCGCAACATCCGCTCTCGCCGGTTTGCTGCTGATCGCTGAGATCATTGCCATCGTCATCGTAATTCCGGCAGACGGTCCGTCTTTCGGGATCGCCCCTTCGGGAAGATGGATATGGATCTCTTTTTTATTGAAAAATTCCGGATTCAGTTTTAATTTTTTTGCATTGGTACGAATATAACTCAGTGCCGCCTGTGCAGATTCTTTCATCACGTCGCCGAGTTGTCCGGTCAGCGTCAGCTTGCCGGCGCCTTTCATGATCGTCACATCGACATGAAGGATGTCGCCCCCGACGCTTGTCCACGCCAGACCTGTCACCGAACCGACTTGTGCCTGTTTGTCGGCTTCCCGCTTGCGAAACTTCGGCACACCGAGATATTCTTCCACTTTCTTTTCATCGATCACCAGCGCAACGTGTTTTGCTTTGCTCTTTTTTTTTGTGGAACCATTCCTGCTGCGTGCGAGCACGGTTTCTTTCGCCGCTTTCCGGCAGATCGATGCGATCTCGCGTTCCAAGTTTCTCACGCCGGATTCGCGCGTATACTGAGTGATAATTTTTTGGATCGAAGTATCTGGGATCGTTACATCGTTCTCCGTCAGTCCGTGATCGCCGATCAATCGCGGAAGAATGTGCCTTGTTGCGATCTCCCGTTTTTCAAAATCAAGATAGCTTGAAAGTTCGATCACTTCCATTCGATCCAGCAACGCATGCGGAATGGCGTACCGCACGTTCGCCGTTGTAATGAACATTGCCTTTGACAGGTCGTAATCCACTTCAAGATAATGATCGTTGAACGTACTGTTCTGCTGCGGATCAAGCACCTCCAGCAATGCGCTTGACGGATCGCCGCGGAAATCCATGCTCATCTTGTCGATCTCATCCATTAAGATGACCGGATTGACGACACCCGCACGCTTCATCGATTGAATGATCTTCCCCGGCATCGAGCCGATATACGTGCGGCGATGTCCGCGGATCTCCGCTTCGTCCCGCACACCGCCGAGCGACATACGGACAAACTTCCGGTTGAGCGCGCGGGCAATCGATTTTGCTAGCGACGTTTTCCCGACACCCGGGGGACCGACCAGGCAGAGAATCTGCCCCTTCATCTCTTTAACAAGATTCAAAACGGCGATATGTTCAAGAATTCGCTCTTTCGGTTTTTCAAGACCGTAATGGTCGTCGTCGAGAATTTTTTTCACATGTTCGATGTTGAGATCATCTTTTGTTCTCTTTTTCCATGGCAAACTGACGAGCCAGTCGAGGTAATTGCGGATGACGCCGAACTCCGGAGACATGGAGGGAGTTTTCTTCAGCTTAGCAAACTCTTCCATCGCTTTTTCAAGCGGTTGCGGCGACATTCCGGATTTTTCGATATCTTCTTTCAGCTTTGCAAGCTCGGGGGTCGATTCTTCTTCGCCAAGTTCATCCTGCAAAATTTTGATCTGCTCTTGAATGAAATACTTCCGCTGAGACCGCTGGATGTTCTCATGCACTTTCGTGTCGATCTCGCGCTCGATCTTCAGGATGTTGATCTCCGAGTTCAACACGCGGATGATCTCCAGATATTGTTCTTTCGTATTGGTAAGTTTCAGGATCTTCTGTTTCACATCCACCGTTTGCAGGATGTTTGCGGCAACATAGTAGAGCCGGCGCTGAACATCTTTGATATTTTCAAATGCGGCAAGAACTTCGGGCGGGATGTTGCGGTTCGCACGCACATACTCCGAAAAGAGTGACGATGCATGACGCACGATGGCATCCATCTCCGTGGAATTATCCGGAATGTGCGTTGTGATTTGCACATCGGCTTGCAGAAATTTTTCGTTCTGATGGAAGTCTGTTATAGTTCCCTGCACAACTCCATCGACCAAAATTTTCATCAGATTGTTGGGAAGTTTCAGGATCTGAACGATCTTTGCCACAGTGCCTTCGACATACACATCGTCCTTGCCGGGTTCTTCAACGGACGGGTCCTTTTGGGAGACAAGAAAGATAAACTTGTTATTGTCCAGCGCAAAGTTCGCCGCACGAAGCGAAGATTCGCGTCCCACCAGCACGGGGAAGATCATATACGGAAAGATCACCACATCGCGCAACGGCAACACCGGGAGCGTGTGGGGAATTTTATCGGTCGGTTCTATTGATAAATCGGATTTGATTTCTTGATCGTCAGCCATAGGTCTTTCTGCACACGTACAAAAAACAGATGAAAAAAGCGGGATATATCCGCTTGAAATTGTATTTACTGAATGAAGATAGCGAGAAATTTGGGAAATGACAAATATGGAATTATAAGGAAAATTTTATGCCAAGAAACCTTCCTTCATCTATAGAGTTTTTTATGGAGATGTCTCTACGGTAATTTTGAAAGGCTCTTAATTTGAGGGATAGTATCAATGGTTTCTAATTTTTTCAATAACCTCCTTGCTTCATTTTTTACTTGTTCCGCAAATTCATTCTGAATTTTCGGATTTGCATCAACAACGATTCTTAATTGTTTTATCGCCTCTTGTTTTTCATTGAGATCAAAATAGAGTTTTCCTATCAATAAATGTGGAAGAAGTAAATTCGGAAACTTATAATTGAGTTCTTTTAATGTTTCCTCCGCCCTTAGATTTTGGTTTAATTCAGTATACGCAAATCCAAGCAATACAAATATGTTTTTATCCTGAAACGACGTTAATGATTGTTCAAGATAGGGAATAGCATCTTGGGGTTTTCCATTATTGAGATATGCAGCACCCAAATTAAATTTCAACCTTCCATCGTAAGGAATATTTTTTCGTGCCCTATCATAATATACAATGGCTTCATCCCAATTTTCTTTCGCTGCACAGTTAATACCCTCTTGCCAATTGAAAAACCCGTCAACTTTACCGGCTATATGGTATACGCTCAAATAAAACACCACTATCGAGATACACAACAGCACCGTTCGCCCGAATGGATTAATTTCCCAAACATATTTTCTCTTGAATGCTAATACACTTTGTTTTGAATCACTCTGACGGGAATCTAATGGAGCAAATATTGTACCGACCCTCTTCCGTTTGACATACATTGATATGACCGAGCAATTCAGGAAAAACAAAAAATATAATGGAAGGACGTGAAGCGGGCTGTCAAACAATGAATGCACTAAAATAATCATGCCACTCGAATAAAATGCCCGCATTTCTAGATCAATCGGCCCATCTTTCGCTTTTTTGTAAATTTCAAAACCGATATAGATAAAACTGAACACGATAGAAGCAAAAAAAACAAATCCGATAATGCCCGTTTCAGCAAACACTTCAAGATATTCATTGTGCGCTTGCTTAACATCTCCCGCATTATTCATATATGAACTATTTTCAGGCTGTGCGAGAAAATTTCCCTGATACTCAAGGTACTGTACTGCAAACTTTCCATGACCTAATCCAATAATTGGAGAACTCTTGATCATATCAACTGCTACCTGCCACGTTAATAGTCGCCCTCGTACAGATTCAATATTCATATTGAAAATTTGCACGATGCTTATACTACAAAGCAGTGCGATTATAATTACCAGCAAAAACAATATCTTGCGATTAATTATTTTTACATATCGAAACAATTCTGGTAAAAATAAAACGACCATACCAAAAATAAGAGCAACCCACGAAGCCCTGCTTTTTGTCAAAATAATCATTGCAAGAACCCATATAAAACATAATGCTATAAAGGTTTTCCAAAATTTTGATCGAACATTTCTGACAAACAATAAAAGAAACGGTACGCACGCTGATAAAAATATTGCTACGCTATTGGGATTGCCAAATGTTCCGAAAATAAGAGGTTTGTCGTATGAAAAATTAATGAAGGGTTGATTTGGGGGTTTAAAAAACTCTATTGTTATGAGAATTGTTTCTATCATGGCGGACGCAACTAAACTTTTGGCGATAAAAATCAATGCGAGGCGGAAGTCAAGTTTCTCGTCATTCAATAAATATTGCAACAAAAAATAGAAGAGTGTTAGCAACGCTAATATTTTTATGCTTTCAAGTCCGTTACCATATTGGGAGAAAAACAAATACATAAAAACGAGAAAACAAAACCTTATGACCACCGAAAGATCTAATGTATTCACTCCGAAAGTAAATTGCTTCCTAATTGCAGCATGCAACAAAGCAAGAGAGAGCAATGTGATTACCATAAATCTCAAAAAAATCAATTTGGTGGAGTGGTATGGAAACGCCATTAACGGAGAATAACAGAGGGGTAAAAGAAATACCAATACGAGTACAAATGATAACTCAGAACGTTTGATAAAGTTTAGAAGGCCGAACTCTGTCTTTGCTCGAGTTATCATTTTAAAGAAGTGAACAATTGAAGATGAATAGAGTGGTTAAAAAGTAAAGTTTAAACCCACTGTTGGAACAAAACCAATATTGAATTGTAAAAAACTACTCCCCATATACGCTATATATAATGGATTTGGATACGCGTACACATTATATAAATTCAAAAATAATTCCCATTTCGCACCCCACCCTTCCCACTTGCGTGTAAAACTTAAATCCATACGGTTGTACATTGGAAGGCGAAAACTGTAAATATTTCCGTAATCCAAAACATAGTCTTCACTTGAACTTCCGGTTTGGTTTTGACTAAAAATGAAATATTTTTGTCGCGGAATTGTCACTGGTTGCCCGGAAGCCAAAATAAAAATTGCCCCTGCACTCCATCTTTCGGAGAACGGATAATGTAACACTGCGTTGAGCTGATGAGTTCTTTCAAACTTCGGACGGAAAGCTCGTCCGCCGTTTTTCTCATCAAATTGCCGCCATGCAGAAAGATAAGAATAGCTTAACCAGCCCGTAAAAGTGCCGAATTGTTTTGCAAGCTGTACATCCACTCCATACGCCCAACCCTTTCCAATCACCACATCTTGGCGGATTCTTTCGTCGGAAGGGCTTGAATATTTTTGACGAAACATGGGAAGATTGTTCATGTCTTTGTAGTACACTTCCACCGAAGATTCTACTTCTGGCATATTTATAAAATTCAACGAAGAAAATATTCCTATGGAAGTTTGTTGAGATATTTCCGGTTTCAAAAATTCAGTTGCCGGATAATACACCTCTCCCGGAAGTGCAAAGACCGCTGTTGAAAGGAGATGAATAAATTGATGCATTCTTGTTCAGTAAGTAATTACTCAAGTTGACCGCTTTAAAAAAGTCGTTAAAACGACTTGATTTATTTGGGTTTCGTGTTGCTAAGCCACGACTTAAGTCGTGGGTTAAATGCCACAAAGTTCAAATCTGAACCGTTTTAACGGTTTCCAGAAAATAAAGCGGTCAACTTGAGTAACTAAAAAGATGTGTCTGCTCACCAAAATCTTGTTTCATTGTATCCTCACACTAACACTTTTGCCAACAGCAGAACCAAAATAACCATAAGCACCAGTCAGTCCAGACATATCTATACCTTTAAATTTATGATCATAATAATTTTTATCAACGGCATACACAGTGATAAAACAACTTTCCGGTTTTGCCATTCTAAAATCAATGACAGAATTAAAAGTAGTATCCCTTGATGAAAAATAAAAATGTTCATATTCTTGGTAATTATAAATTGTGTTTTTACCTGCAAAAGTTACAGTCAATAAATAGTAAAATGCTCTATCGCTGCGCGACCAATGAATATTCATTTCTACAGATGAACTATTTTTTTTAGTCATTACTTCGCCCTGCAAAGGATGAGTAATTGAAAAATCTCCTGGAACTTTTGTTGAACCAACAATTGTGTTAGCATCTATCGTTGCTTCTAATTTATAAACGCTATTCGGAGTAATGATCAGCGTATCTGCAGCAGTATAATATTTACTAATATCTTGCTGATTCAGAGAATCGGTCTTTAAATTGAAATTATGCACAGTTAAATTTTCTTCAAGGATTTTTACACTTCCATTTTCTACAAAAAACGGCAGCCACAAATAATTATTATCATACCTATTCATAGATGAATTTTCTTTTTCAGAAAGATTGGCAGTACGATACATAAATAACTGTTGAGAGGAATTACTTGTTGTCAAAAGACATACAACACTATATTTTAACTGCTCGTCAACTGCCGATGGGTTTTGGCAAGAGATAAAATATCCAAAGAAAACTATGATGAAAAAATATTTGTGATGCAATTTGTTATTCATTAAAACTCCACCGCGACCCCTGCGTTCAATAAAATTCCAGATTCACTTTGTTCATCTTTACTACGGCTCTTTTCCCAATTAAAGAAATAAGGATTAGGAGCATTGTAAAGATTAAAAATTTGAATAAAAGGTTTTACAATAATTTTTGAAATAACAAAATAACCGCTTACAGTAAGATCAAGCCGTTGGTACGGTATAGTTCTTTCTCCATTTTTTCTGCCATAAATCGGACGCCAATCAATCGCCGAGTAATTGTCACGATTGTAGTTTTGTAATGGAGAACTAACATATTTTCCTACAATATCCGTATAAGGCACACCGGTGGCATAAGTCCAAAAAAGATCAAATTTTAAATATTCAAATGGACGCAAACTTAAAGTAATCTTCACTTGATGCGTACGGTCTGCATTGGAAAAATATTCACTGCCATTATTCTCTTTTACGGAACGTGAAAGTGAATATCCCAACCAACCGGAAATAATTCCAACTTCTCTTCGTAGAAAAAATTCTACCCCTTCAGATTTTCCATTATTAAACGAATAGAGTTTTTCGTTATTGCTGTTTGACGAGGGAAGATTTTTTGAATATCTGATAAAGAAATCTACATCACAAGCAATTTCATAAGGCAGCAGAACATTGCGAACACCAACAGTAAGATGATTTGACTGTCCTTGTTGTTCTTTCGTTTGAGGAAGAAAATACACTGCGTATGGAGTATAAGCAGTACTTGCCGCTTTATTTTCTTTTATCGCATAAAGATTTTGATAATATTTTCCATACCCGCCAACAAGCATTACGTCATCAAAAAGCGCATAAGAAAAACTGACAAACGGTGAATGACCGATGGATTGCAATTGTTGCACGTAGTTGGCTCTATAACCAAGTTCATATTTCAGATTTTTAAAAACTGATGATTTAAAAATGATATATGGATTGATAAATAATGATTTTTGGCGATACGCATACCGGTTATCTGCAAAATCGAAAAATGAACTTGCCTCCGGCGTTAGATGAAGTCCCTTACCGGAACGAAATTCATGCTGAATATTCCAGAAATAATCAATCTCCATCATTTTTGCTTCGATGCCTGTTGTAACGGTAGCAAAAGAACTGGAATATTGCGCAGAAAGGTACATACTCCTATCTACCATTTTATTATCAATAAGTAATCTTGCTTCTTGTTGGTTATAATATGAACCGTTTGCATTGGCATTCATGGTGGTTTTACTCTCATAGACCATTACATCAAAGAGTAACGAATTGTCAATTGAATGGTTCCACAGTACGCTCACAAAACTATTTCCCCAAACGACAGGCTGTACAACATTAAAACTGATTCGATATATTTGTTCGGCATCAAAAATATCCAGAACATCATTTGAAAAAAAAGCCGAAATGCTGATACGATTTTTTTCGCCGAATTGACGTGTGTATTTCCCGAACATGTCATAAAAATAATACTTGCTTAAAATATCTTCCTTCAATAGAAATGATAACCAAAAACGCCGGGCAGAAAATAATGCTGAACCGCCAAGCAACGGCGTTTCAACGATCCCTTTCACACTTGATACACTTAATGCCGCACTACCGCGAAATTGTTTTTCATTATTTTTTTTTGATGTCATTTCTAACAATCCCGAAATATATCCACCATACGACATAGGATAATTTGATTTATATAATTGTACCGATTGAAGTATATCTGCATCTACACTGCTAAAAAAACCGCTAAAATGGTATGGATTATACAATGGAACACCGTCTAACGACAGTAGTGTTTCATCAAAATTACTTCCACGCACATAGAGATGGCTATCATAATCGGTTGATGCGCCGGTAACACCGGGAAGAACTTGGACTGCCCGCACCGGGTCTGATTCAATAAATTTGGGAATTGACTGGAGAACGGCTGATTCTATTTTTACCGGTGAGAGATTCTCTTGTTGATCTTTTGCAGAAGTTACCGTTACTTGATCCAGAGAAATCGGCTGTGAAACAAGTTCAAAAAAAAGTGTGATCATCTCATCCGTAGAATCAATATGAATTTTTTTGCTCTCTGTTTTATAGCCAATTTGAGAAACAGTAATTGTATAATCACCTGACTCCAAAAAAAATTCAAAATATCCTCTTGAATCGGTTGCTGTTACACCCGTGCTATCTTTGTAAAGAGTTGAATACGATAAGCGTTCTGTTGTCGCTTTATCCGATACAATACCCTGCACTTTTGTTTTTTCTTTTGATAATGCACATACAACAAGGTGTGAACTCACTATCAATGCCAATAAACAACAAAAAAATTTCATTCTTCTTCCTCTAAAGATGCATTATGCACAGGTAGCAAAAACTACCTGTGCATAATAATAGCATTTTATTGTAAATATATCTTCAGGTAGCGTCCCTCAGTATTGTGGTCTTTTATTTTTACGTGGGTAAAAGAGTAATAAGTGCCATTCATCATAGGCCATGTTAATGCTATAGATGAAAAAGATGCAACGAATGAATAGTAGTTATAATTGTACAATTCTAATACGGAATACATATCCATAATTACGTCGTCTGGCCCATCGTCTTCATCCCAAACTTCGATCCACATTGGATCGTGTGCACCCTCTTGAAAAGTATAAAGGTTTTGATAGGCATCGGGAATATAGTACTCGCTTGGATCGATACCATAATCTGGCATTGAAAATGTTGCTCCTCTGTGCCAACTGCCATTATACCACACCCAAATATATGGCTCTATCCTACTTTCAAACCAACTATCATAGTTCTGATCAATTTTAAGATAATCTGCCTTCCAAGTGTAATATCGTGGTGCTGGTGGCGGCGTGTAATCTTCTGAGTACGCTGCAAGTGCAGATTCAGATTTTAGCGTCTTAAAAAAATTACCGGATGAATTATTAGATTTTTCAGGTGAATTAATAGGTTTTTCTGGTGAATTACTAAATTTTTCCGTTGAATTACCAAATTTTTCTGGTGAATTACTAAATTTAATCTCAACAGGTAATTTCTTGGTTTGCAATTCTGTCAACGTAACTGCCTGCCAATCTCCGCGTTGAGATACCGGAAAATATTTCGGATCCCCGCCTTGTAAGGATTGTTCTTTTGTATTCCATTGTAGACGTCCCATCTCGTTTGTTCTCTCGTTGAGATTAAGTATCACGTATGGTATGTTCGGTGCAGTCTCTTTAGTAATCTTTACTTCAGTCCCGTTTTTATCATATCCAATAATTTCTCGCACATTTTTATTAGCTGTGCCAAACGGATAATATGCAACAATCAAACCACCTGCCTGTTCAATTTTAGTATCTGTCCAATTTTCCAAGAACGGCATCATGATCTGTAACTTTGGATATTTCATCGTTAGCGATTGCATATCCACTTCCTGGTACGAAGCGCCGCCTTTGGCAAGTTTCGATTTCAGTGAAGAAGATTTTGCCAATTGCTGAACTTCTGCAATGGAAGCATCAGCCAAATGACTCAACAGCATATTTCGATCACCGTCAAAACGGTTCGCCATTTTACTGAAGACTTCTTTACGGTGGGATTCGTTTGTATTCAAATCTACTGCTAACACTTTTGCAAGATCGGCGGCAGATTTTCGTAATTGTGTTTCATTGGGTGAACCGTCATTCGATACTGATGGCTGTACCACCGGATTATCATCTCGGCAGGCATTAAGCCACAACGCCATAGCCAAAAGTAGAAAAACGCGCGAGTAATGCAGGATGCGTTTCATATTTTAACCCTTTCTAATTTTGATGCAAAATAAAAGTTTATTATTTTGCGGTTGCAGAAGAGAGAAGCCCCTTCCGTTTGCGCGGAAGGATTGAATGCACTCTTTTTTGCGTTATGACCCGTTTCGATGCCGCAATCATTGGAACGGGTTTTATTTTAATGTAAGTTTGATGATACCCTCCCTTCGTCCTTTGTTATTTTTATCCAGATGCGTTGGTAAGATCGATCAAATCGCAAACCGACTCTTGAATCTATTCATCTTGCATACAGTAAAGCATTATCTAATTTCCAATTATTGTTAAAGAAACCTACAAGGTTTACACTCAATTTATCATCCTCCGTTCTGTCGTCATATACCATAATATCGTACCATCCCTCTATGCCAAACCGCTCAATGGAATGTTGAATTGCTTCCGACGTAACACCGGTAAATACGGTCACATATTTCCCCGGCTGCATCGGATTCGGATAGATCGCCCTGATACCGGCATCGCTGCTGCGGAATGTACGCTTTCCCACGATGAGTCCGTTTGATGTAAGGGAGAACGGAAGCGATGGAAGGATTTTTTTTATGAGCCTGTTCGAAGCCGGAACGCCGATCAACAGCAGGTGAGCGGTTGCAATGTCAGCGTCTGTTACCTCGGCGTCGCTTTTCACACTGACCTTCGTAAAAAATCTCTTATACCATTCACGGGCAAAACTCTCCGCTTCCCGCCGGTTGATCTCATTTTCTTTCCGCGTTCCGGAAACGCCGTAGACCACAATGAATTTTGATGAATACATGTGATTGATCGGGCCTTCAATCGTCGATGTTTTTTCCTGTCGGATCGGTCTGTCATCAACGTTCCCGTTCACGGTGATAAGAGGAACGGACAGAAAAGAACCGGAAAAACTCGGAGCATTATTCGTCACAATCGTCCCTTGTTGTGTCGTTCCACCGATCAAACGCAACGGTTCTAACCGATATTCGATGATGTTCTTTGCCGTTACCGAAATCGCGCTGTCATTCAGTATATCAGCGGTGATTTCCCCGTATCGATACACTGAATCCAACTGAACGATAGAAATTCCTTCCGCCTGATGATATTTCAACTGAGCGGTCCTGTACGTCGTTACGGGAGACTGTTCCGGCTGCGGTAATTCGTGAAGCCATTGATATACCATTGGCTCAGGATCGACAAAATAATTGAAGTGATTGGAGTTTGGCAACTCTTTATACACAACAGACACACTGTATTGTTTTAATTTTTTATAGAACGATCTTGAATTTTCAATGCTGCTGTATTTATCATCGAGTCCATGCAGCAATAGCACAGATTTACCTTTTAAGTTTTGAGCTGTCTCAATTGGGTTATTTGCATCCAAATAAAACAGGTATGGATGATTTTTAGGCACTTCTGAATTTGAACTTTGATTAATTCTATAATCGGTAAACGGAGCAATCGCTGCTACTGCTGTATACAAATCCGGAAATCTCATAATGTTGTTGAGCGCTGCTGTCGCTCCTTTTGAATATGACACCAAACAAACTTTTAATGTGTCGATCGTATAATCTTCTTTCAGTTCAGATAAAATAGTAGGTAAATCTTCCTGTCCCACTCCTGAATATAACGCGTTACCTCTACCATAAGGCCACACAACAATACACCTGTATTTTTCGCCAAGGGATTCTCTCTTTTCAACAGCATCTACCCAATTTATTTCGTTACTGTTCATGAAGGGCATGTCTCTCTCATATTGCCCGTGCAAATGAAGCATAACTGGAATTGGTTTCTTTGAATCGTATGTTGATGGAACATAGATTTGATAGTATTGAAATGAATTATCAATTTGAGAAAAGTACCCACGAATGAACGATCCTTTCTTATTTTTCAATGCGTTCAATCCTTCGTCGCTATAATGAATCAGATTATAAAGAGCAACAATTTGACGAACTACTAATATACTCCGCTCCCTTTTACTGATACCATATGAACCATTTATAAGAGTATCCAACCGTTCAACGTTTCCCTTCCAACCAATTTCAAATTGTTGGGATTTGTTTTTTTGAAGAAGTGATGCTGTCCGATTTCGAAAACCATTGAGTTCCTTTTGAAGATTGCCGACAAAAAATTTCTTCCGGATAATAATTTCATTTCTGTTTTCTACTGTGATGTGGAAAATTAAATCATACAAACCAATATCAGTAAGTTTGATCGAAAAATTCTGCGTTTCATTAAGAGAAATTGCAGAGCTAATTTTTTGTTTCCCATTGGGCATAATTATTTCTACAATACACTTTGGTATATCGGGAAACAGAGATATTTTTTTCACATCCGGCGGATTGAGTTTCAATGATTCCCCAACAGCCATTGTATAATTTGTTAATGGAGAAAACCAAAATTCTTTAACATTGTTTGACAAATATTCTAGAACATCTTTTTTCTCACGAAAACGCGCAATAAAACCCCACCCTCCATCTCCATTGTCAACTTTTATCAAACAGGTGTTTACTCCCTTTTGCAACCTGACTGGAATAAAATCGTCGTCAATATGCGTCCCTCTCCCAACATGGTTTTCATGAATAAATTCTCCATTGAACCATATTTTGATTCCGTCATCGCTCCCAACAGCAAGAAGCATCTCTTTATTTTCATCAGAGTAAAATGTGGAAAAAGCATAGGCTACTTTGAAATCAGTAGAATCGAAAATATGTGTAAAGTCAACAACATCTGTCTTACTTTGATGATGAATCCATCCACTCGACTTAAAATTTTTATCAGTTTCACCACCATTGAGAAAATCATGGTTGAATCCATAACAGTGTATTCCGTGAGATGTTTTTCGAAGAGAGTCTGTGAGCGTATTGGAATATGATTTTGAGATGTGCCATTCGCGGAGAAAAATATCCTTCTGAACGTATATTTTGGTTTCCCTCAGGAATAACAAGTAATACAATGCCATGCACAAGGCGGTGAACAAAATTACGAAAAGTAGTAAAACTTTCTTTGCTTGATGGTATTTCATAAACATTACTTGTCAAACTCGACTATTGGAAGCATTGTACCGCGTTCAGTTGGGATTAGTGACCGCTTCTTTGATTCAATAATTATTTCTGCAACACTATCTTGAAGTATACAATAACTGTATGTTAACTTATTTTTTGCGTTTTCGAGATGCAAAACAAGTTTGTATACATCTCGAGAATTGGAATCTAGACTCATCGGACCGGCGATTTCGCTACTGTTATTTAATGTCATTTTAATGGCGATTTTATTTTTTACATTATTGCTATACGGGTAGTATTTTGAATTTTTCGGAATGCGTGTTCTAAATATAACTACACTTTGTTGATTGCTAAAATATGCCACGGGAAGTTCTTCAAATTGGTTTTCCATAGAAATAGTACGATTGGGAACTGCTTCCCATCCTTCATTCATCAAATCGGTATTTTTTGCTGACACAACGGCAAATTTATATTCTAATTGCTTTGATGGACTATGTCCTGATAATTCAATGCTGTAGATATCTTTTTCCTTTGTTTCTAACAACACGTACTCATTGCCATACCATGAATTAAAATTTCCGCGAACAACAACTTTATCTTTCAACTTAGGAATAAAATTACCTTGCACAATCTGATTACTCATGTCCACCTTTAATGACACTTTAAATGGATATACTTCATTCAGGTTGTTGAAATAAGATTTAGATTCGTTCAATTGAGTTCGACGTAAGGTGAGTTTTCTATTCTCTATTTGTTCCCAGCCGTCATTAGCGGTTGGTCGTTCGTCACCTGGGAGAATTACATATTTGTATTCAATCAAAGTGCTTGAGATTTGAAACTGGCCGGAATAGATTCCATCTTTATCTGCATCTTTAAGTTCATAATCTGTTCCCTTCCAGTTGTTAAAGGAACCTCGAACAACGATTTTATCTTTGCGCTCTGGAAAAAAATTTTTAATCTTTATCTGGTTATTCATGTTCACTGTAAATGCAACATTAGATTGTTGACTGAATGCACTTTCAATGAGCACGCCGCTTGCCGACATGACACTGAACAAATATTGAACAATTAATCTGGTCGAAATCTTATTTATAAAGGTCATTTTTAGATTTTTGACTTTGGTGATAAATGGATTGAAGAATACCGAAGTAAGACATTTTATTCTTTTGAGAAGGTAAGCGGTGGAAGCGGTTTTGTCAACAAAATTCTATTGCCATTATCGGTTGGCGAAAGCGGTTGCTTAAAACGGTTGGCGTTAGCGGTCAACGTTATTAATCATTGCAGGCTGCCTTACGCACTTTTTGGGGGACGGTTGTAGCGGTTATGTCTTTGGTTTATTTTTTTTTATTTGCGAAGAGTCTTTTAAATCAGCACGCAATTTCTTATGCCGTAGTTTGGCTGCGTTTAGGTTTTGCTTTGGCTTTTCACCATAGGTAGGCTGTTGTGTTGTGTTGTGTTGTGTTGTGTTGTGTTGTGTTGTGTTGTGTTGTGTTGTGTTGTGTTGTGTTGTGTTGTGTTGTGTTGTGTTGTGTTGTGTTGTGTTGTCCGCCAGCGGCGGATAAATGTTATGGTATCCTCTTCGATGGTGTCGTCCGCAACGTTCGTCGCAATTCGGATCGAAGTCAAATGCTTCGGCGAGAAGCAAATGCAGGCGTTGAGTCTGCAAGGAATCATTTTTCAGCAGTTCATACTCATTTTTATACTTTTCACGAAACCCCTGTATTGTTAAGCCGGTAATTTTCTTAAAAATTTTTGCTCCTGTATCTTCTCGTAAACCTGCACTATCACAAATACGGTAACAAGAATCATCGCTGTTCATTAATAATTCTTTTATCAATTGCACTTTACGCTCGTAGATATAATCGTGCAGATGAATTTTTTCTTTTCTCAAAAAATATTTTCTCAAGGTTTCTGCGGATGTATTGAGATGCCCTGCTACGTCAGAAACTGTGTTGATTTCAGAAATATGAAAATCCACCAAATCCTTTAGCTCCGCCATCGTAACACTCCAATTTAAAGAATACTTCGTCCTCCCCCCTTTGCGGACATAGTAAACCGTGTTTGAATAATTTGAGGAACATTAAGAAAATTACTTGATTAGAATATATTTGATTGGTTACAGAGATGCAAGAAGGAGATGAATCAAAGGAGATGAATCAGAGAGATGACCGTCACCTTCAAGGTGACGGTCATCTAGATTAGAAATGGAGAACACTGTGAAAGTGTTCCCCGCATTATAGTCATGCTACTTTACTTTTTGAAGCAGTATTGCCGAGAACCATTGATTCTATGCTTAATTGATAATCCATTCCCTTCCATTCAATGCCGGTGTTTCGGCAAATGAAGCGGTAGTTTTTCATCTGATGCAGCGTAGAATTTTTTAATTTCGGATACCAATCCATCGGCGTGGAAATAACTCTGCCATCTTGCAACTCCACGTGCAAATACGATTCATCGAATGTTACTTTTTCCCCTTTGAACATTATCCCAACTCCTAATTAAAAATTCCTTATGCTCAGCGACGATTTTAATTATCTTTCTCGATTCTGCTTATTGAAATAATTGTCAATGAAATCCAATGTTTCCAGGTTTACTTTAGCAAAAATTTTCGCCTTTCACTACGTGGATGTGACGGGGCAAATGTTCGTTTGCATAAAAGAAAAACTTAAATCCGTTTTTTCGTAACACCGTTGGCATCGACAATCAAAATTACAGATTTTATTGAACACCTGCAAATTCTTACCTCGTTTCTAATTTGTTCTTCGTGTAATCTGGTTATGATGCAAATCTGTACACAGGCGTTTCAAGTATACGAAGCGGACTTTTACTTTCCCACACTGTCTTCTGAATTTTCTCCACTGTTTCAGGTGAAAACAACTGTTCCCCGGTTTCGATGTTTACACGAGCAGGAACATTTTCAATGACAATAAACTTGTCGTGAAATTGTAATGTGTAAGTTACCAATCGATCTTCGATTTTTTCTTTCCAATTATTCATTAGCAACCCTCCCTATTTTTAAATCTACCCAATGTTGTTCATCGGGTTCGTACGTTGTAATTATTTTTATCAACAATCTCGAAGGATAACTGCATTGAATATGCAATGGTCTTTTTGAATTCATAAATCCTAATATCAAACAACTGGAACCATACTTATCATCGGGATAATCTTCAATGATAACTCCCCGTGTTACTGCTTCTTGAATTTCTCCGATCGTAATTTTACGTAAAATCATTTAATCAACAGCGTGACGAGAAAATTCAATCTGATTCTGTAGAAATTTAGTCTTTATCTGCTCTATCATCAAGTTTTTTGAGAATTTTTATTTTTTAATAATTTTCTTCTCCTTTTCCTTTTCTTCCTTCGTAAAAGCCGAATACTCCAACATCTGTTTTCCCAGATCCAACGGATACACGACACTCACGTCCGTGATGTTTCCTTTTGTATCTTTGACTGGTTCAAGTTTCGGCATCACAAATCCGGTATAGACGGCGCGGTCGAGTTTCTCCATACGCGCAAGAACTTCATCGCGCAATGTTGTGTCAATTTTGAATCCATACGTGTCAATCAAAATTTTTGCAGCGGCGAAATCTCCTTCGGATTTAATGCGCTGTATCTCTGCCAATAATTTGCCGACACCGCCGCGCATTTTTTCATAACTCATTACGCGGAAGTACGTTTTTCCCTCTTTTTGCACCCGCTCGATACAATCGGAATTTTTCCATAACCAATGGACGATCAATTGGCGATTCTTCATGTGATCTTCTTCGAGTTGGTCGTGTCCTTTCGGAACGCGCTGCAACTGCACCATTGCTGCATTGCGTACTTCTTTGTCGTACATCGCTTTCACGATATCCATCGCGTTGGGAATGATCCCGATCTCGACAAGTTTCGGATCCCAAATATGCCACAACGCAACAAGATCGGCGCGCGCTTCTTCAAGGGTAGAATAATATCCCGGCAGTGCCGTTTGCGGATCGACCTTCAAATTCGGAGAGACTTTTCCCGACGCGTGACCGAGCACCTCGTGAAGCGCGGTGTGCATGTTGTCGGCAAGGCTGCCATATTTCTCCGACAGTTCGATCTCTTTTTGATCGAACGCAAATTCCTTCAAAATATCTTTGCCGCCGGTTTTGTCATACGCATCCACAATGTTATAGAGCGTAACGGATTTGCTCCCGTATTGCTCGCGCACATCCTGTTCATTCGGAAGATTGATACCGATGGCGCTCACCGGACCCGCATCGCCGGTTTCGACAACAACATTGATAACGGTGTACTTCAACGGTTTTACATCTTTCTTTTTGTATTGATCAGCCCACGGCATGCGATCTTCAAAATACTGCGCGTTCGTGCCGACCTTTTGGAACAACTCCGTCAATTCCGGATTCGCAAAGTTTACGACAGACTCAAATTGTCCCTTTGCGCCGCGCGCATCAAGATAGACTTCCACAAATCCGTGGATCATATCCACTTGCGATTCGGTCTCTTTCACCCAGCCAATATTGTATTCGCGCCAGTCATTCAGATCACCGGTTTGATAATATTTTATCAGTTTGCCGATGTTTTCCGCTTGCAGCGGCGTGCTTGCGTATTCTTTTGCTTTTTCCAAATATGAAATTGCTGATTGCAAATCTTCCGCATACATTCCGGCAGGAATATTTCCACCGATGTGTTTATTTCCTGCACGATACACTTTCTCAACGAGTTGTCCATTTTCTTTTACGACTTTTGAATTGAGCTGATTTTTTTCGTTTCCCGCTTTTGCCCATGCATCAACTTCGGCAAAATTCGTCCCTTCGTACAGATTGTTCGCACTGCCCGCAATCATGTCATTACCGGGAGTTTTGTTTGTTTGCACCGGCTCGAATTTCTGGTCGAACATTGCCGGACGCAGACGCTCAAGTTTTTGGTCGAGCGATTCTCCTTTATTCAATGAAATTTTCGCGCCGTTCTTCACAGCAATTTTCACTGCAGATGTAAATTCATCAACTGAGCACGGCAACACAAATTTTCGAGATGTAATATTGTCGTACATTGAATTGTTCACCCAAAAAAGTTTGGTGTACAACACAACGTCATCGTACACTTTTTTATCAATTCCTTTGGGATGAGTATAGACCGCTTCGATCAACTCGCGCACTTCCAGCGCATCTTTATGCCGCTGATCGATCGCAATATCGCGTCCAGCAATCGCGGATTGATATAAATAATAGATGAATATTTTTTCTTTCAGCGAAAGTTTTTCAAATCCATCGGCGTATAATTGAACGATGCGCACCGGACCAACATCGCCCATTTGGATCTTTTCAATCGTGTATTTTCGTTCCATAAGATTCGGCTGTTTGGATTTATCATTGTGTTGTGCAATAAGTAATGTGGTGATTAACAAAACAAACAAATATTTTTTCATCGGAACTCCAAAAATTGTTGCTGTAAAGGTAGGGAGAGAATAAAGGAAATGCAATTGAGGATTGTAATATTAAAGAATGGCACATGCAGAATTTTTTAGGTAGTTTTTCATTGATCATCATATACCGTAACCATATCACCAGACAACCGGCTTTGATTCGTCACACGTCCTTCATTTCCCGTCCGGAGAACTCTTTCCTATTTTTGCAATAATTTTCCCATGTATTCTCACACCTAATAAGTTTTTCTCTCAAAAATTGAGAATTTTTATAGAGAATTTTCGGCACGATATTATCATAACTGAGGTTACGCAGACACAGAGTATATACAAAATTCCAAACTCCAAATACCAAATCACAAATAAATACCAAATTCAAAATGTTGAAAGTTCCAATGTTTTTCAAGAATTTGGATTCCATGATTGGAATTTACTTGTGCCGAAGGCATTGAGACTGTGTCAAAACTCTTGATTGATCGGTAACCGTCCCGCTTTGTGGCGGGACGAAATTGAATTGAAAACGCAACCTAAAGGTTGCGCCTACCAAAGAAAAATGACTTTTGACACGGTCTCCATTCCTTCGGAAGAATTTGGTAATTGATATTTGAAATTTCACGGCGAACACAATCTTATTGCGTAACATCAGATCATGATATTTGATTATTACGAAACATCGAGAGACCACCATGACACCACAACAACAAGAACTTGTCCGCGCAACATTCCACCTGATGCAGGAGCAGAAAGAATTCCTTGCCGACCTGCTCTATAAAAAGTTGTTCGAACTTGAACCGAAAGCCCGGGCGCTATTCAGGGGAGACATGATCGAGCAAAAGCGAAAGCTCATGCGGATGCTGCAAATAGCGGTCGAGAATATCGACAACCACGCCGAACTGCAGCCGATGCTTTTCAATCTCGGGCAGATTCACCACTCGTTCGGTATCGAGGGACATCAGTTCACATCGTTCGGCGAAGCGATGATGTTTGCGGTGAAAACCGTGCTTGGCAAAGATTTTACTCCGGAAGTGGAAGATGCGTGGAAAGCCGCATATTTGTACCTTGCATCGACCATGCACAATCATCCCAAGAACGAAAATGTGCAGTTGCCGCACAATTAATGGGAACTTGTTACACCATAGCATCTGTTCAAGAGTGTGGGTATATTGAATTCAATGAAAAAACTTTTTGCCATATCGCTGTTAGCATTGTATGTATCGCTCACCATAGGGATGAACGTCGTTATTCATACCTGCGGCGGGAAAGCCGATATTATGGTGGCAACAACAACGGTTGAAAATCCGTGCGGCTGTGCCGATGAAATGCCGACGGATATGTGCTGCACAACCACTGTTACAACATTAAAACTTGACGATGCACAAAAGGCGACCGTTACGACACTTGCTCAAAAATTAGTTGTTATTGATTTCTTGACCAACGAATCCGGCTTAACCAATCGGTTTCAGGTTTCAGGTTTCAGGTTTGAACCGTTAATTCCATTCTCTCCTCCTCCAAATAAAGATTTACACATCTTCAACTCCGTTTTCCTTATTTAAAATCTCTGCGAATTTCGCGTTCCCTGCGGTAAAAAATCGTTGCCGCAGATTCACAGATTATTTTAAATTTTAATAATGAGGAAAACTATGATACGAAGTATGCTTCGCAAAACGATATTATCTATTCTCACAACAATATTTATTCTCTCGACTTTTTCGTCTGCACAAGATTCTGAAGTTGTCAAATCAGAATTCAAAGTCTTCGGTAATTGCGGCATGTGTAAATCTCGCATCGAAAAAGCGATGAAAATTTCCGAAGTGAAATTTGCAAAGTGGGATAAAAAATCTAAAATGCTCACCGTTGCTTTCAAGAGCGACGTCATAGCGATGGACTCGCTTCAGAAACTCGTTGCATCGGTCGGACACGATACGGAAAAATTCAAAGCGCCCGATTCTTTGTACAACGAACTTCCCGGCTGCTGCTTATACAGAGAAAAATAAGTCAAAATTCAAACGTAAAAAGTGAACGGAAGATAAACTTTTGATTTCTCACTTTTAACTTTTGACTTCAAAGGAAACCACTATGAAAATAGGAATAACATTACTCTTTATCTTTGGTTTCGCTGTGCTTCGTGCGCAAACCGAAACCGATTCTCTTCTTCTTCCGCAATTAGTTGCCGAAGTGAAGGAAGCAAATTATAAACTGAAAGCATCGCGCTCATCGGTTCAAGCCGCAAACGCACGCATCAATCAGGCAACAATGTGGACAGCACCGCAGGTTTCTGCGAACCTGATGGATAATCCTCTGACTTCCGTTAACCCGCTTAACGGGATGGAACGAGAGTACGCCATTACGCAGATGATTCCATTTCCCGGAAAAAATTCTGCTTTTCAGAGCGCGGCAAAAGCAAATGCGGAGATGTACCAAAACCTTCTGCTCGCCGATAAACGCACAATTGTTGCCGAGACAAAAAAACAGTATGCAATGCTCTATTCTGCGCAACGGCTGATTGATGTGAATATTGAAAATCAAGAATTGGCGAAGCAGATGATTGCGTCGGTGCGCTCAAAATATTCTGTCGGGCTGGCGTCGCAGGCAGATGTCCTGCGCCTTGAAATAGAACTTTCGAAGCTGCAAAACCAGCGCGCTACGCTTGAACAGGATTTGCGCATTCCCGAAGCGATGATCAACACGCTGCGCGCAAAACCGGTTTCTACTCCCATCGCCCGAATTCCCGAAATCCGTCTTTCTGATTTTTCATCCAACAAAGAACAACTCGTTGCGCAGGCGATTCTCGACCGGGCGGAGCTTGCTGCAATGAAAAACGACGTGGCGATGAATACGGCAGAACTCTCAATGGCAAAGCTGGAACGGTATCCCGATATCATGGTCGGCGGGTTGTACAGGGAACGCGTTAACGCAATGCCGGACGGATGGGAATTGATGCTGGGCGTCAGTATTCCGATAGCGCCGTGGGTAAGCGGAAAGATCGGCGGGAGGATTGAAGAGAATGAATTCAAAGTGCAGCGGAGCGAAGCGCTCGTTTCCGATATGGAAACAATGGTTCGCTTTGAAGTTGTTGATGCATGGGCAAAAGCTAAAGCGAATTGGGAACAAGCGGAACGTTACCGCACGACGATTATTCCAAACGCACAACAGACACTCGAAGCATTGTTGAGCGCATATCAAACAGGCAAAACAGATTTTCTTTCGCTGATTGACAGTTTCCGAATGCTTCAAATGTACAAAATGGAATACTACATGAAAGTCGCTGATTACTTAGGCAATCGCTACGATTTAGAACGCGCAAGTGGGACTGAATTTGAAACGAATTTTTAAGAGGAGATAAAATGAAAGATATTATCATAAATAAAAAGCAATTCATGCTATTGGTTGGCGTAACATTCGTTGCTGTCGCGGTTCTGACAATCTACTTCCTGTTCTTTTCTGGTGAGAAGAAAACAGAGACTACTGCCCAAGCAAAGATGGATAAACGGATTCTCTATTACCGCGACCCGATGGATGCCTCAATGCGGTCTGACAAGCCGGGCAAGTCCCCGATGGGAATGGATATGGTTCCAGTGTACGAAGGTGAGGAAGGGGGCGGCATAAAGATTGATCCAACGACAGTGCAAAACATTGGTGTCCGTTACGAGACTGCGCAACGACGGATGCTTTCGAAAACCATCCGCACCGTAGGCAAGGTAGACTACGACGAACGAAAGCTGTATTACGTCAACGCCAAAATCTCCGGATGGATTGATAAGCTGTACGTGAATTACACCGGCAAGTTTGTTCGAAAAGGCGAGCCGCTGCTTGAGATCTACAGCCCCGATCTTGTCAGCGCTGAAGAAGAATACATCATTGCGCTGAAATACAGAAATGCAGATACGAGCCAGCATGACCAATCAGATCTCTATAACCGCGCTCACCGCAGATTAATGTATTGGGACATTTCGCACGAGCAAATTCAACGTTTGGAAGTAACGAAACAGCCAGAGAAAACGATGACGCTTGCCTCGCCAGCCACAGGAGTTGTTGTAGAAAAGAATGTCCTTCAAGGCGGCAGCATTATGGCAGGCACGAACCTCTATAAAATTGCCGATCTCTCGACGGTGTGGGTGAATGCGGAAGTGTACGAATACGAAGTTCCCTTCATCAAAGTTGGTCAGCGCGCAACCGTAACACTGGCGTACATACCGGGAAAAGTTATTACAGGTCGAGTGTCCTACATCTACCCATATCTGAATCCAGACACGCGCACCGTTCGTGTCCGGATCGAGATTCCAAATTCGAACTTCACGCTCAAACCAGAAATGTTTGCAACGGTGGAGTTGCAGTCTCCCGTGACTATAAACGCCGTTGCAGTTCCTGAACAAGCGGTGATTCATTCGGGTGAGCGCAACGTTGTGGTACTCTCACGCGGTGACGGACGATTTGAGTCCCGCGATGTAAAGCTCGGCGTGCTTGCGAACGGCTATTATCAAGTGCTTGATGGAGTGCAAGAAGGCGAGAAGATTGTTGTTTCCTCGCAATTCCTGCTCGACTCGGAAAGCAACTTGAAAGCAGTCCTGCAAACAATGTCGCCGAGCGGCGAATTGCCAATCGATTCTGCAAGGATGAAACAGAGCATCCCCGATAAGAAGAAGAATGATTCCTCTATGGACGGAATGAAGATGGATGAGAAGCCGGCGAAACACAACAATCACTTAAACTAAAAAGTGCAATCATGCTATCAAAAATTATTGAGTGGTCGGTCAACAACAAATTCATGGTCATCCTGGTAACAGTGTTTGCGATTGGCGGCGGCATATGGGCAATCTCCACAACGCCGGTTGATGCTATTCCTGACTTGAGCGATGTGCAGGTCATCGTTTACACAAAGTTTCCCGGGCAGTCCCCTCGCACCGTAGAAGATCAGATCACGTATCCTCTCACCACCCAGTTGGTGTCTGTTCCATACTCAAAGGTAGTGCGCGGGTATTCGTTCTTTGGCTACTCGCTCATCTATATCATTTTCGAGGATGGAACGGATTTGTATTGGGCTCGAAGCCGTGTGCTTGAATATCTGAATTATGCACAAACCCGTTTGCCCAAAAATATCGTTCCACAGTTGGGACCTGATGCCACAGGCGTGGGATGGGTATTTGAATATACACTGAGTTCTGATAAACAAGATCTCAGTCAGCTTCGCTCGATTCAAGATTGGTATCTGAAGTACCAACTCGCATCCGTTGACGGCGTAGCAGAGGTTGCAACGCTTGGTGGATATGTCAAGCAGTATCAGGTGACTGTTGATCCGGCAAAGATACTCGCCTTCAACCTATCCATTTCAGAAATCGAAATGGCAATCAAGAAGAGCAACAACGATGTCGGCGGCGAAGTTATCGAAATGGGTGAGAAGGAGTTCATGGTGCGCGGTCGCGGGTACATCACCTCGGTTGACGACATCAAGAATATCCCGGTCATGGTCAACAAGGCAAGCGGTACGCCAGTCTATGTGCGTGATATCGCTGACGTGACAATTGGACCGGAGATGCGCCGAGGGCTTGGCGAGGCGAACGGCGAAGGTGAGATTGTCGGCGGCATCGTGATCATGCGCTATGGTCAGAATGCGCTCGAAGTCATCAAGAACGTGAAGGCAAAGCTGGAAGAAGCGCGTGCAGGTTTGCCCGAGGATGTGAAGATCACCGTTGCCTATGATCGGTCGAACTTGATCGAACGTGCTATCGAGACGTTGAAGGAAAAACTTATCGAAGAGAGTATCATCGTCGCGCTCGTCTGCATTCTGTTCCTTCTGCATTTCAGAAGTGCGTTCGTCGCAATCTTCACACTTCCTGTCGCAATCCTGATTGCCTTTTTCATCATGCGATTGCAGGGCATCAACGCCAATATAATGTCGCTCAGCGGCATTGCTATTGCCATCGGTGCAATGGTGGATGCAGCCATCATTATGATTGAAAATGCACACAAGCACATCGAGCATGAAGCGACATTGCCGGAAGCTGAGAAACGTCCACATTGGACAGTCGTGACCGAAGCTGCGAAAGAAGTTGGTCCATCGCTTTTCTATTCACTGCTGGTTATTACTCTCTCGTTCCTTCCGGTGTTCACACTGCAAGCGCAGGAGGGTCGGCTCTTCAAGCCGTTGGCGTTTACCAAAACGTATGCTATGGCTGCCGCCGCGATTCTTGCAATCACCATCGTTCCGGTGTTGATGGGATATCTTATTCGCGGCAAGATCAGACCCGAAGAGAAAAACCCGGTCAACAGGCTTCTCATCCGGATGTACCATCCGTTGATGCACGTTGTTTTGAAGTACAAGAAGATCGTTGTCGGGGCAGCGGCAGTTGTAATCGCCTTAACCATCATTCCATTTTCGCAACTCGGCTCGGAATTTATGCCGCCGCTGTACGAGGGCGACATACTCTACATGCCCACAACACTTCCCGGAATATCCATCACGAAAGCGAAGGAACTCTTGCAGCAGATGGATAAGATCCTGAAAACGTTTCCTGAAGTCCATCACGTTTTTGGAAAGATTGGTCGCACAGAATCGGCGACCGACCCGGCTGGACTGGATATGGTGGAGACCATCATCATGTTGAAGCCGGAAGAAGAATGGCGTCCGGGGATGACGCCTGACAAACTCGTGAATGAAATGGATGCTGCAATGAAGTTTCCGGGAGTGACGAACGCATGGACGATGCCCATCAAGACGCGCATCGATATGTTGAGCACAGGCATCCGCACTCCCGTCGGCATCAAAGTCGCCGGAGCAAACTTGCAGACGCTTCAAGAGATCGGAAAACAGATTGAAGATGTCGTGAAAGCCGTTCCCGGTACCCGCAGCGCGTTTGCTGAACGTGCTGCGACTGGCAATTACGCCGATTGGGATATCAACCGTAAGGAAGCCGCTCGTTATGGATTGACTGTCGAAGATGTACAAAAGGTGATTGAGACTGCGATTGGGGGAATGACTATTACAACAACAGTCGAAGGGCTTGAACGCTATCCGGTGAACCTTCGATATCCTCGCGAGCTTCGTGATAATCCTGAAGCAATGAACCGCGTTCTGATCCCGACTCCCACTGGACAGCAGGTTCCGCTATCGCAATTGGCGACCTTTAAGCTCCGGAGCGGTCCAATGGTTGTCCGTTCCGAGGACACACGACCCAACGCTTGGATCTATGTTGATATTCAAGACATCGACCTCGGCACTTACGTTGCGATGGCGAAGAAGGCTGTTGCGGAGAAGGTGAAACTTCCCGCCGGCTACAGCATCACGTGGAGCGGTCAGTACGAATACATGCAGCGCGCTCAAGAGCGGCTGCTCTATGTCATTCCTGCAACCATCTTCATCATCTTCCTGATTATCTATATCAACACGAAGTCTCTCGTAAAGACGGCAATCGTGTTTCTTGCCGTGCCATTCTCCCTTGTTGGTGCGTTTTGGTTTATCTGGATTCTCGGCTATAACACGAGTATTGCGGTTTGGGTTGGCATCATAGCGCTTGCCGGACTTGACGCCGAAACGGGAGTCGTGATGCTGCTCTACTTGGACATTGCGTACGACGATTGGAAGAAGAAAGGGACGATGAGAAATATGCAGGACCTGAAAGATGCGATCTACCATGGCGCAGTAAAGCGCATTCGTCCGAAGATTATGACGGTCGCAGTCATCATCATGGGCCTGTTGCCGATTATGTGGAGCGCCGGAACAGGTTCTGACGTCATGAAGCGTATCGCGGCACCGATGGTCGGCGGGGTTGTAACATCGGCAATCATGGAACTTGCGGTCTATCCGGCAATCTACCTGCTGTGGAGAGGTCGTGCGTTCAGGAAAAAAACGAACAGTCAAAGTACAGTAATAACAAACTAAGAGGGAAGACAAAACTATGAAAGAAATAAAGGCATATATCAGAAAATCGTGCGTGAACGAAGTTGTTGAAGCATTGGAGAAAGCAGGATTCAACTGCATTTCCCTTCTCGATGTGCCGGGGTTGGGCTTGCTCTCCGATCCTGAAAAGCGCCAATATTCTACTGAGCTTTTCAAGGCATATTCAACCGTAGTGAAGATGGAAATAGCATGTAAGAATGAAGATGTGGACAACGTAGTGGAGATTATCAAAGCGCAAGGTCGTACGCAACATGCTGGCGACGGGATTATACTCGTTTCACCTGTTGACCGCGCCATCAAGATACGTACAGGTGAAGAAGGTAAACATATTTTGCAGGCGTAGATGAATAAATAGTCTATCAATAAATCAACTGTTGCAATAAAGCATCAACTCGGTAGATGAAAAGAAATATGAAACATACATTGTAGTAAAAAAATAATTGACAGTGCTCTTGTCGCGAAGAAAGGTTGGGTAATTATATGGTACTCTGGCATAATGAACAAGATTCACAGCGAACCCCGCATGATGTGCATGCGGGAGATGAGGTTGAACTTCGTATCGGAACATACCCGATTGAATTAGGACACCATGTGTTTATTGAGTGGAAAGTCATTCAAAAAGAAATAGAAAAAAGCAACGGCGCCGTTGAAGCAACATGGCATTTTAATGATTGGGGTAGAGGTAATAGCTATTGGCAAGTGAAGTTTGGGCCCTTTGATGAGAATGATACCGTCGTGTATATCGTTCGAGGACAATGTGAACAAGAACTTGCCGGACCCTTGAGCTATTCATTTATCGTTGGTCAAGAAAATTAAAAATTGATTTCTGAAAGAGAGTGTAATTGTTATGCAAAAAGACCCTGTATGCGGAATGAGCATAGATGAAAGTTCCGCCGCTGCAAAAACTCAGTACAAAGGAACCACCTACTATTTCTGCGCTCACGGTTGTCTTCGGGCATTTCTGAAAGAGCCGGAAAAATATCTGAAGACGGAAAAAGTAAATGTAGGACCGGACTCGAGTCCCGTCCTTAAAAGTAAACAACGATGAAAAAGATCACCGCATATATCAACACTATAAGAGTTCACTGGCTTGTGGAAGAGCTCGAATCAATCGGCATCAACGAGATTATGGTGACGGAATATTTTTCTCCTTCATCCAAAATTTCCCGCATGGAACTCCTTGCTCAAGATGATGCAGTGGATAATATTCGGAAGATCATCCATCGGATTGGAACAACCGGAGCGGAAGCCGATCATTCGTTGTTTGTCGAGGATTACGATCCAACGCTTCCCAGCCAAATTCCAATGGGCAAGCGGACGAGCAAGCTTGAGGAAACGCACGTGAAGCAGCTTATAAACTTTTTGCTCCGCGGCAGCCACTACAAAATTCGTGCGGCGTTCTTGCTTATCACCATTGTCATAGTTGGCGTTGCGATTTTTATCGGTTTTCTGACGAGCGACATTCAACTGTTGGCGGCTGAAACCTCAAATAACATTCAATTCCTCACAAAAATGGTAGGTACTGTAGAGAATTCCTTGCTCGAAGAAATGTTAGCGGTGGAGCGTTTTCACCGCAGAGAAGCGAGCTCTGCGCGCGAAGATTTCACAAAAGCCCGCGCAAAGCTTACCAGCGCCGTTTCATATCTCCGGGAAACAAACGTTGCTCCTCAAACGTCGGTTACAGCGCTTGCAGACCTTGAGCATAGGTTTCATCGTATTGCCGGCGAGATGTTCGATACTGCGGATAGTCTTTCGAAAGAGAAAGAATGGACTCATCGCCAAAAAAATATGGAATTATCACACAATCAAATTATGTCATCGCTTGATACGATAAGACTCCTGTTGATCGTACAGATTGCGTCGTTTGAAAGCGCCATGAAAGAACGCGTGACAGAAAAACAGAGAGAGATAGACACATCGGCTCGCCGCGTAAGGCTCTCTCTTCTTCTGCCGGTTGCGGGAGCAATTATTTTAACAGCGATGATATGGTTCATGATCGAACGCAATGTCTCTCGTCCAATTCAAAGATTAGTGCAAGAAGCAAAAACAGTTGATACAAGAGAATTGAAATAACCGGACTTTTGCATTGGTGTGAATTATGATGTGAAGTTGACGGATACGACAAACTCAGGAATTTTTTCTTTTCTGTTTACTCCGACTCAACTTGGCGAATACACCATAGCATTTCATATAGTGCGGGATGGAAAAAAACTGGCGGAAGATATTGTTGTTGAGCAAAAGTTGGTAGCAGAAGAAGAAAGTAATTTTTCCGGTGGAATGATGGGTTCTTTCGGTTCGTATGCAATTATCGCCGGAGCCGTTATGAGTGCTGCAATGATTTATGTTTGGCTCAGTGGAAGTTCAATGTTTTAATCACGTAGAAATATCATCGTAACAAGAAAGGATATAGCAATGAAATACATTTTAACCATTATAGTTTTCGTCGTCCTTTTCACAGGCTGCGGCGCATCAGTCTACCACCTTAAAGTTGTTGATGTGCAGACAAACGAAATATTCTTAACATTCGCTAAAGAAGATTCTGTTAAAGTAGGAGATGTCTTTGTTCTTTATTCAACGATGCAGTCTCACAGCGGAGGCGGCGGACATCAAGGTCACGGTGGAGGCAGTACTTCGCCGATGAAAGAAGTTATCGGTTACATTAAGGTTACGGAAGTTTTGGATGCAACACATGCAAAAGTAGAAATTCTTTCCGGTCGTGTGGATGAACATGTAATGGTCGAGCGGGCTGGTTCAAAATAATAAGTGTTGCGGACAATCGTAAAGCGGAACCTGTGGAATAACTGAAAAGGAAATATGATATGAAATGCTCTGCTTGCGGTACAGAAAATAATGATATTGCAAAATTCTGCGTATCGTGTGGCGTTGTATCATCAAAAATACAACAACTCAATACAATGCATTGCGCTTCCTGTGGTTTTGAAAACAATGTTTCTGCGTTGTTCTGCTCTCACTGTGGGAACAAATTACATTCTCAAGCATCGGAGCAGCTTCCGCACAAAAAGAAAAAAGCAAAACACTCCATGGAAAAACAACATCAAAAGAAAGATTCACGATTGGTTTTCTGGTGTATTGCTGCGTTTGTCGTAGTCGTCGGCTTGATAATTATAGTGGCAACGAAAGAAAACCGAACGAACATACGTTACGCGCCTTCTGAAGCGAGAACCTTTCAGTTCGACAGTACGGTTTAGGTCATCGCAACCGCAGATCATAAAATCCAGATACTTTCAAAATTCTTTTGTCCTTGCGGCAAATGCGGCGTGAAAGACGATCTTAATGACTGTCATTGCAAACATCCTCATGGCGCAGAAGAGGTAAAATCATTTGTGGATAATCTTATTGCCGAACATAAATATACCGTTGCACAAATTATTGATATCGTCGGACAAAAATACGGGGGATGGAAATTATGAACAGTAACGTAACATCGCGTCAAGAGTATATTCCGGCATTGCGTTTTCGTTTTTTAACGCCGCTGTACGATACGACGTTAAAATATATTATGCGGGAACGACATTATAAACAAAAACTCAACAGCATCATTCCTGCCGGCGCACGGCAAATTTTGGATTTAGGCTGTGGAACCGGAACATTGACTGCTATGATCAAACATTCCCATCCTGCATCCGACATCGTTGGCATTGACATTGATTCAGAGGTATTGCAGAGAGCACAGGAAAAAGCAGCACGCGGTTCGCTGCGTATTCATTTTCAACTTGGAAATATTCTTCAATTGCCGTTTGAGAATAATTCTTTCGATGCAGCCGTCAGTTGTCTGGTCCTTCATCACCTTAAAACAGTTGATAAGCAGAAAGCATTGCATGAAATCTTTCGGGTGTTGCAACCCGGCGGAATGCTTCTTCTTGCTGATTTTTCTACTCCTCATAATCTTGCAATGATGGGAGTAACGACGGTAACGCAGCACTTTGAAGAAACGTACGACAACTTTCACGGACGCTTATTAGAATTCATACCAAACGCCGGATTTATCAATCTAAGCGTTGATTCCAACTTTTCGACGCCGATTGGAACAGTTTCAATAATCACTTCATTAAAACCAACAAACTAAAAAGGAAAACCGTTATGAACAACAAACTCGTATCCATGCTGCTTGCCCCACTTGTCCCTTTGGGATTGGGGCTTGCACTATTCTTCGTGCTCGCATTTACAAGCAGCGCGGCAATTGCGCAAGAAAAGACAAAAGAAAAATCGTGCGCCGGCGGCTGCTGCCTGCCCGCCGTAGGCACGCAGGCGGGCGGTGAAAAATCCATTGCTATGGCAAACATGCAAGATCACGATATGCATAAACATGAACAGCACAAAAAAGACACAACCGCAATGAACGATGCTGAAACCCACGATCAGCATAAGCCCGAACAATCCAAAAAGGAAACGGACGTAAAAAAAGAGAATGAAAAAACTGCCGTTGAATATACCTGCCCGATGCACCCTGACGTGAAATCATCTAAACCGGGCAAATGCCCGAAGTGTGGTATGGAATTAGTTCAAGCAAAAAAGGAAACAACATCGTTAATGAAAAAGAAAATGCGTTTAATGATGGAAGGAAAATACAACTGCTGTATCGAAGAGCCGTGCGATGAATGCTTAAAAGCGCATGGTGAGTGCAATTGCAAGAATGCCGTAAAGAATAACAAGCCGGTATGCGATGAATGCTATCAAGCATGGAAAGAAGGCAAAGGAGATGTTTCCGGCAAGACGTTCAAGGACATCAAGAGTGGACATAAACATTAATTTGCATTTCACGAAACTATAAACTAAGACAACGAGAGATTTATGAAACACGCAGTCCTTTTTTTTATTATAGCTTTTCTCCCATTTTCATCGTGCACACGCTCGGATTCAGATGCGGCGAAGAGTGATAGCGATTCGGTAAAGGCAGCAAGCGCTTCTTCATCGAAGGAATACTACACCTGCCCGATGCATCCATCGGTTATTTCCGATAGACCAGGGGCTTGTCCGGTCTGCGGAATGGCGTTGGTAAAAAAATCCGCACAAGCAGATGTCAGCAAAGAAGAATTAAAAAATCTCAAACACGTTTCGCTTTCACCCACACAGCGCGTGCTGGCAAACGTAGCAACGATGCCTGTTGAACGAATGCCGTTTACAAAAATGATAGACGTCGTCGGCATTGTGGATGTTGCGGAAACATATCAGGCAACGGTCTCGGCGCGCTTTCGCGGGCGAATTGAAAAATTGTATGTCAACTTCACCGGCGATGTTGTTACCAAAGGACAGCCGTTGGTTGAAATGTACAGTCCCGACTTGGTAACGTCGCAGCAGGAATTTATTCTCGCACTCGGCGGCAATCAGCAAAATCTCATTGACGGAATGCGCGAACGTCTGCGATTGAATTACGGAATGACGAACGAACAAATCCGTCATCTCGAAGAAACCCGCAAAGTGCAAACGGCAGTGCGATTCAATTCTCCAATTTCAGGAACGGTCGTGTTGAAGCAAGTTCAATCCGGTCAATATGTGGATGAAGGAACGGTATTGTATCAACTTGCAAATCTTTCGAAAGTGTGGATTTATCTTGATGTGTATGAAAAAGATATTCAGTTCATCAGAAAAGGTCAAACCGTACACATCACATCTGACGCCTATCCGAACAACGAGTTCACCGGAAAAGTAACATTTGTTGATCCTGTGATGAACCCGGAAACGCGTACGGTACGCACTCGGACGGAATTCGACAACAGGCATGGAAAACTGAAACCGAAGATGTTCGTAAAAGCGCAATTGCATATGGAAGGTAAAAATACATTGACCGTTCCTTCAAGCGCAATTATGTTCACCGGAAAGCGGACCGTTGTGTGGGTTGAAACGAAGACGAATACATTTGAACCGCGCGATGTCGTGCTCGGTCAATCCGCAAATTTCGATTACGAAATTGTCAGCGGATTGGAAGAAGGCGAAATGATTGCAGTCTCCGGTGGATTTCTGATTGATTCCGAAAGCGCACTGCAACAGCCGACTGCTGCAAATCTGCATGCAGGACACGAAACGCAGCAAAGCAAGAAAGAACAATCTTCACAGGAAGATCATTCGGCTCACACGATGCCGGCTTCTCAAACGCAAAAAACAAACACGATTAAAATTACTGTTGATGGCAATTATGATCCCGAAGAGATTCGCGTAAAACTTGGTCAAGAAATAAAACTGCAATTTCATCGTGTAGAAGATTCTGAATGTACGAACGAAGTTGTCTTTGAAGAATTGAACATCCGTAGAAAACTTCCGGCATTCAAAACAACAACCATCACCATAACGCCGAAGAAGATTGGTGAAATTCATTTTGCTTGTGGAATGGGAATGGTGCACGGAAAGTTGGTTGTAGAGAAGTAGGTGTCAGGTGTTGGGTTTTAGTAAAAAGGTTCATCGTTGAGAGTTAATGTTAAGGTTAATGATTTTGGATATACATATTCCATGAACCCTAAACCCTAACACCCACAACCTAAAACCTGATTCAAAAATGAAACAGATGTTTGGGATTTTAACATAAAGTGGAAAGATAAAGAGTCATGATCGAAAAAATTATAGACTACTCGGCGCGGAATAGGTTCATCATTATTCTGCTGTACCTCATCGTCATCGGATGGGGAATTTGGGCGGTGAGTAAAACGCCGCTCGATGCGATTCCCGATCTATCGGAAAATCAGGTCATCGTCTTTACCGAATGGATGGGACGTTCACCGCAACTGATCGAAGACCAAATCACATTCCCGCTTGTCACCGCATTACAAGGCGTGCCGGAAGTTGAAGCAATACGCGCTCAGTCAATGTTCGGAATGTCGTTCATCTATATCATCTTCAATGAACGCACAGACTTGTATTGGGCGCGGAGCCGTGTGTTAGAAAAACTTTCTACAATACAATCCGCATTACCACAAGGCGCAAAAATGCAGCTTGGTCCCGATGGAACAGGTGTCGGTCACGTGTTTTGGTACACTGTTGAAGGGAAATATGATCTCGGAACACTGCGCGCAATCCAGGATTGGTACATCAAATTAAATTTACAAGGCGTGCAGGGCGTTGCGGAAGTTGCATCGGTCGGCGGATTCGTAAAACAGTATCAAGTTGATGTTGACCCGGATAAAATGAAATCGTACGGCGTTACGGTGAATGATATACGCAATGCGGTGATGCGTTCAAACAACGATGTCGGCGGAAAGATTATTGAAATATCGGATCAGGAATATTTCATCCGCGGACAGGGTTACATTAAAACCGTGCGTGATGTTGAAAACATTGTTGTCGGCACCGGAGCAAACGGTACGCCGATTTACGTCCGCAACATCGGCAGAGTGCAACTTGGCGGCGATATTCGCCGCGGTTCATTGGAATTGAACGGCGAAGGGCAGGTTGTGGGCGGTATTGTAGTAGCGCGGCACGGAGAGAATGCAAAAGATGTGATTGACCGTGTGAAGAAACGGATTGCGGAAATTTCTCCCGGATTGCCCGAAGGTGTCGAAATAAAAACTTCATACGACAGAAGCAGTTTAATTATGGCAGCGGTTGATACGTTGAAAAACGCGCTGATCGAAGAAGCAATCGTCGTCAGTATCGTCGTGCTGATTTTTCTTCTTCATGTCCGCAGTGTTATTCGTGTCATTATCGAAATTCCAATTGCTGTTCTCATTGCATTCATCGCTATGAAAGCGTTCGGAATCACGTCTAACATTATGTCGCTTGGCGGAATTGCTATCGCTATCGGCGTTATCGTTGATGCGTCAATCGTACTTGTGGAAAATGCGTACCGCAATGTTGCTCACGCGCAGGAAACCAAAGGAGAACTTTCCACGCAAGAGTATGTCGAGATTTCGATTCTCTCTGCAAAACAAGTTGGTCCGGCAATTTTTTATTCTGTTGCGATAATGGTCGTCTCATTCCTTCCCGTATTTTTATTGGAAGGACAGGAAGGAAAACTGTTCCGTCCGCTTGCATTCACAAAAACCTTTGTGCTTGCCGGTTCGGCAATTATCGCAATAACACTTGTGCCAATGTTGATGACCATGCTGACGCGGGGAAAATTCCGAAAAGAAAATGAAAATCCCATTACACGCATCCTCACTAAAATTTATGCTCCTGTGATTCATTGGGTGTTGAAATGGAGGAAAACAACCATTGCAATCAACGTCATTGCTTTGCTCATGGCAATTCCCATGCTGATGAATATGGGTTCGGAATTTATGCCGCCTCTTGATGAAGGAAGTTTGCTCTTTATGCCTATCACGCTTCCCTCCGCTTCCATCACGGAAGTAAACCGCATTTTGCAAGTGCAGGATGCAATCATCAAATCTGTGCCTGAAGTTCATCACGTGCTCGGTAAAGCGGGAAAAGCGGAAACATCCACCGATCCTGCACCAGTGAGCATGATTGAAACAATTATTCTGCTGAAACCGAAAAGCGAATGGCGCCCGGGAATCACGAAAGACGATATCATTGCGGAGTTAGATGCGAAGTTGCAGATTCCCGGCGTGCGCAACGGATGGACGCAGCCGATCATCAACCGCATCAACATGCTTTCCACCGGCGTGCGCACAGATTTGGGAGTGAAAATTTTCGGAAAAAATCTCGACACACTTGAACAACTTGCTATTCAAGCTGAACAAATTCTTCGCACCGTTCCCGGCGCTGCGGATTTATATGCTGAACGTACGCAGAGCGGACGATTTGTTGATATCGCAATCGATAGAGAAGCGGTTGCGCGATACGGCATCAATGTCGGCGATGTGCAGGATATTGTTGAAACGGCAATTGGCGGAGAAAATATCGGCACAGTGATAGAAGGACGGCAGCGATTTCCGATCCGTGTTCGATTCCAAAAAGATTATCGGCAAAGTGTAGAATATCTGAAGAATCTTCTTGTGCCGGTGAATGTCGCAAAGAGCGGTAATCAGTATTCAGTAGTCAGTGGTCAGATGAGTTCACAAAAGAGTAACGGCGGTGGAATGCAGAGTATGGGCGGAGGTCAATCGGAACAACGGCAATCTGCAGCCAATAATCCTCAATCCGAAATGACATCCGTGTCGAGCCGCAGTTACATTCCACTCGGACAACTTGCGAAGATCAACATCGTTCCCGGTCCGCCGATGATCTCAAGCGAGAATGCGCAGCTTCGTTCCATCGTCTTTCTGAATGTACGCGGACGCGATATGGGAAGTTTTGTGAATGAAGCGAAAGATGTTCTTGCCTCCAAAATGAAACTGCCGACCGGATATACATTGCAATGGAGCGGTCAGTGGGAAAATCAAATCCGCGCCAAAGAACGTCTCACGATTGTTATGCCGATTGTTTTTCTACTCATCTTTGTGATGCTCTATTTTGTTACGAAAGAATTCACAGAAGCGTTCGTCGTGATGCTCTCCGTTCCCTTCGCGCTCATCGGCGGCGTGTATTTGATCTACATTCTCGGTTACAATCTTTCTGTTGCAGTGTGGGTCGGGTTCATTGCGTTGTACGGACTTGCTGTTGAAACAGGCGTGGTGATGATTGTGTATCTGCACGAAGCGTTGGACAGACGTTTGCACGCGCACGAAAAAGGTGAACGCGGTCCTGTAACAATAGGAGATGTTACCGAAGCAACAATCGAAGGGTCTGTGCTTCGTCTTCGTCCAAAAATAATGACGGTGAGCACGAGTCTCATCGCATTGATCCCGATTATGTGGAGTACAGGCGTCGGCGCAGACGTGATGAAACCACTCGCCGCACCGATGATCGGCGGACTCTTCACTTCCACTATTCATGTTCTCATTATGACTCCGGTGCTGTTTAGTTATATGAAAGAACGTGCGCTGAAAAGAGGAGAACTGAAAAAATCGAAAATGGCAGGTTGGATGAAGTGAGCCGGGGTTTCGGGGTTTGGGTTTTGAGGTTCATGTTTCAGAATTCAGGATTCAAGATTTCAAAAAACAAAAATGGAAAGGTTTCAAAATGAAAACAAAAATATTTGTCATAGCGCTGTTCGCTATATCTTTTATTTCTGCGCAGGAAAAGAAAGAACAATCGTATGAAGGCGGATGTTGCCTGCCCGCCGGAGGCACGCAGGAGGGTGGCGGAGAGAACATTGCAATGGCCGACATGCAAGACCACAGCCAGCACAAATACGAGCAGAACAAAAAAGATACCACCGTAAAGAAAGACGATCAGAAAGCAAAAATCGAATACGTATGTCCGATGCATCCTGAAGTAAAATCTTCATCACCGGGGAGATGCCCGAAATGTAAAATGGATCTGGTTGAAGTAAAGAAGGAAAAGAAATCTTTAATGAAACAAAAAATGCAAGCGATGAAAGATGGAAAATATAATTGCTGCCTTCAAGAGCCATGCGATGAATGTTTGAAAGCGCATGGAGCCTGCGACTGCAAAAAAGCGGTAAAAAATGATAAACCGGTATGCAACGAATGTTATGAAGGATGGCAGCACGGCAAAGGAGATGTTTCAGGAAAGAGTGCAAAAGATATTAAAAAAGGACATCAACATAATCATTAATTCGTCGTCCCTTAAAAAGTAAGAAACCTTGTCAAGGATTATTAATCAACAACGAAACAACGTCCAAATTTTACAAATCTAATTACATAACCTTGACAAGGTTATGCTGATGAAGACTTTTTAAGGTTCGACTAATTCATGAATCCTTTAAAAGGTGTCTATCATCATACCTATAATATTATTGAAATAACAATAATTCACTCAAATTATTACATGCTATAAATGGAGAATTACTATGAAACAGTTTCTTGTTATATTTTTTGCCGCTCTTGTTCTTATCGGATGTAAGAAAGATGATACAGCATCGGTAACCGAATCCACATCTTCTACTTTATCAATTTCGCCAAGCGATAACCAAACGAGCGTTTCGCAAGATGCTTCAATTACCCTGTCGTTTAGTAAAGCAGTAGATAAAAATGTTGTTGAAAATAATTTCCGGTTGATGAATGAGCTGGCATACGTTGACTCACTTTGCCCCACTTCAAAAACTATGGGACACGGTTCAATGGCGATGTCGATGATGGATAGTATGAAAATGAATCACTTAGACAGCATTCATGGAATGAAAGGAACATTTACGTGGAGTACCGATAATAAAACTTGTGTCTTTAAACCAGATACACTTCTTCGTCCCGGAATGCAGCACATGATTCATCTTCGCGAAGAAATGACGAACATGATGGAACAACAAATGGGATCGATGGGCATGATGGGACAAACCGGCATGGGTAATGGGATGGGAATGACATTTCATTTTACGACAAAAAGCAGCGGTAATTCTGGCGGTGGACACGACTCGCATCATCCTTAATGTTCCATGCCAACAATTATTTTGTGAAACACGGACATTACGTAAAAAATATTCACGCGTAATATCTGTTTCTAAATAGTTCTCAATGAAAAAAGAACAAACCTTGACAAGGTTTAACGATAGGATGTATAAAACACACAATATTCAAAGAAACTATCAAGACAACCTTGTCAAGGTTGAATGAAAACCGACTTTTTCAGTGAGAACTAAATAGTCATCACTTAAACAGAATAAAAAAATCTTCGAGGGCATAGGAGTAAAAAGATGAAACATGTAACGATCATTGCGTTGTTCATCGTACTTCTCTTCAGAGTTCATGCACAACAACATCACGGCACTCTTGAAGGACGTGTTCTTGATAAAAATACAAAGATGCCTTTGGAATTTGTAAATATTGTCATCCAAGAGATACATTACGGCATTGCTACAAACTCAGAAGGCAGATACACTATTGACAAAATTCCTGTTGGTTCATACACTGTAAAATTTTCATTGCTTGGATTCAAAGAAAAAACGGTTCAACATATTCGAATCACCCACGAAAAAAATACGCTTGATGTTCTTTTGGAAGAAACAATGATAGAAACAGAGGAAGTTGTCGTTACTCCAAAACCGGAACGGTACGACGCAAGCGGAATTACAGCCCGACTCGGAAAACAAATGGTTTCAAGCACACCGGGTTCTGCACAAGATATTTTCTGGGTTATTCAAACACTTCCCGGCATCGCATCGGATGGAGATAATTCGAAACTATATGTTCGCGGCGGGAATCCGGACGAAAATCTTGTGCTCTATGATGGAGCTACAATCCGTAATCCGTTTCACTTTGATATGATGGGAGGCGGTTATTGGAGTATTTTTAATTCGCGATTAGTAGAAAAAGTTGAATTCTTTGCCGGCGGATTTCCTGCTCGTTACGGCGACAGACTTTCATCCGTTCTGTTAATTGAAAACCGGACCGGCGATCGGGAAAAAATGAAAGGCGAAGGATCAATCAGCATGTCTGATGCGAGCGGCGTTCTGGAAACGCCTCTGCCATTTGCCGATGGCGCCGCACTTGTTTCATTCAGACGCAGTTATTTTGATGCATTCCTTAAATACACCGATCTTGCAGCCGATTACAGCGTGCTTCCTTATTTTTTTGATATCAATTCTAAGTTCGATTTTCATCTTTCACAAGTTCACACACTTACCTTCTCAGGATTGTACTCGCAGGAAAAAATGTATGGATATTTTGATAGACCCAATTACACCGGAAATTTTACGTGGGAAAACAAAAGCACAGTATTAACAACACGCCTTCGTTCGATGTTGAGCGATTTTTTCCTATCCGATTTTATTCTCTCGTTGGGAACAAGAACAAGTTCTTCTCTTCAACCTCGCAATGCAGTGGAAAAATCTGACATAACAGAACTGGCATTGAAACAAGATTTCACCATCATCTTCCCGGGAAATGAATTCCATGTTGGCGGTTGGTTAGTCAGAGAAAAGGAAGATATTATCATAGATCTCCCGCTTGAGATTGCTGTAAATTTCGAAGAACGTAAACTTCGAGGGAATGGAACTTTACTCAAACCTTCCTTCTATGTTGATGATAAGTGGACGATCTCTTCAACGTTCAATGCCAGCGTTGGAGTTCGCTATGACTACGTTGCCAAAAGCGGAGAAAGTACGATCTCGCCGCGATTCAATATTTCGTATGCATGGAATGAACACATGAGCCTTTCGGCAGATTATGGATTGTATTATCAAACTCCACGATCGTTTGAAATGGAAATAAACAACAAACTAAAATCCAAACGGGCAGAAAGTTACGGTGTAGGAATAAAACATGAAGTAGGAGATGAAATAGTTGTCAGCTTTGAAATCTATAATAAAAATCTTTCGCAACTGATCACTATTGATTCACTTTGGAATCTTTCAAATAATGGTTTTGGATATTCGCGCGGTGCAGAGTTTTACTTTCAGCTAAAAAATGCTAACGGATTCTTCGGCTGGTTATCGTACACGTATTCTATCTCAAAAAGGAAAGAAAGTACCAATAACGATCTACACTTTTTTGATTATGACAGACCTCATTTGATCAGTCTTGTTGCAAACTACAAATTCGCGGAACACTGGCAGGTAGGTGTGCGCTTCAGATATGGCAGCGGCAGACCGTACACACCTGTTGCTTCTGCTTTGTACGATCTGAACGAAAAACGCTGGTTTCCTATTCCCGCTGTTCACAATTCTGACCGTTATCCTGCATACAGTCGGCTTGATGTTCGTACAACTCGGCATTTTCAATTTACATCGTTCGATCTCGATATCTACATCGAAATTCTCAATATCTATAATCAAAAGAATATCGTTCACTATATATGGGATGAAACGTATTCATCAAAAGAACGGATGACGATCATTCCGTTTCTTCCGGTAATCGGAATAAGCGCAAGATTTTAAAGACATGAATCAAAAACATCAGGTAACTTAAATGAAGTTTTATGACAATGATACATACAACGAATTTTTCTATAATATTTATTTCACAATTAATCATTAATCATCAATAATTGCTCAGTGAAAACAACCCCACCCTTTATCCCTCCCCTTTTAGGGGAGGGAATTTTCTCCCCCAGTGCATTCCTTCGGAAAAATGGGGAGAAGCAAAGAGGGGGTGATTTGAAGTAAAAACGAATTTATAATTTGCCACGCTATTAGTTACAATCATCAAAGGAGAAATACAATATGAAAAAATTAACATTCATCTTTGCATTGTGCGTTGCAGTTGCAACATTCGGTTATGCGCAACATCAGCATGGCGGAGGTTTGTCGTCTATGAAGAAAGATCCCACCATCGCTGCCGTGCTATCATTACAGCCGCTTCCCGTTGATCTTGGAAATTTCTATGCAGGAAACTGGGAACGCGGTATCCTCTACACGGCAGCGGAAGTAGCGCTGTTTGTTCCAGCTATGGTATTGCTTTCGGAAAATTCTGACTGGCGAGCCCACCACCGATACGATTCATATTATTACACTGATGCGGATCGAACAACATGGACGCAAACAGAACGCGAACGCTTTTATTACCTGCTCGGAGGTTATATGCTGGTCAAAATCATCAGCGCGTTCGACGCTGGATACACTGTGGAACGACAGAATTCTAAAATAACACTTGGGTATAATGAAAATACGAAATCATTCGCTCTGTCATTTGTTTTACCAATTCACTAGTGCCGTTTCAAATAAATAAAGTTGTGATTCTAAATTTTTTTACGTCAAACTACTAACTGACCCCACCCTAACCCTCCCCTTATCCCGCAAATAACGCGGGACGCAAAAAACGCGCAGGGGAGGGAAATATTCCTCTCCCCCTGCAAGGGGGAGATTGAGGGGGTTACAAAAAAATACTACATTTATTTTTAGAACTGGCACTAGCTCCTCTCGGAACGGTCGCTATGGTAAAAATAATATATCATTTTAGGTTACTGCTATCCAAAATAAATTGAGTTAGAGTAAACAGGTAGTCATTGCATATCAAATTGGACAAGTATTTGGTGAAGACGAGAAGTAAGCTCCAGATGCTGTCTAAAACACAAAAACTCTATGAAAGTGAGTTGGGAGCGAAATTTAGGCGGAGTGAGCGAATTGGGAAAGCGATGAATGAAGGGACGTTTGATTTTTGCACTCGGTGATCTTTATTGGAGTACAACTATAGCTCTTTCTGTGCAGAAATCAATGGGCAAGAGCGAAGGGATTCATCGCGTGCGTTAAATTTCGCACAGAGTTCTTTTGTTTCTTTTCTTGCTCTTTCAAGAAAAGAAAATAACTACGATGTTCGATTCTTTATACAACGTATTTTGGACAAGTACGATTTTAGGTAACTCCTAAGTAACTCATTGTAACCTCAAATAAATCAAGAGGTTAAAAATTGAAGATCATGAGTTACTCTTTTTGAAAAAAAATCGCCGAAGGCGTACTGAACGCGCTACTCGGCGAAAACAACCCCACACTTTATCTTTCCCCTTTTAGGTGAGTGAGTTTAAGGGAAGAAACAAAGAGGGAGTGATTTGAAGTAAAAACTCTTCGGTCTACGAACCATAAAGAGGAGCAGGTGTAATATTCCGTTTCTTTATTACATACAGATTTTATTTATTTTCCAATAACAAAAGGAGACATCATAATGAAAAAATTCTTATCCCAAAAACTAACTTTATCTCTTGCTGCTGTATTCATCATCAGCACAATCGTTCTGCTATCGAGCTGCAATTCAACGATGGAGAGTCCAATGGAGGCACCGATGGACGAAATGGCATACAACACCTGGACAATTAACGGTAAGGCGTATCCTGATACCGAACCTCTCCGCGTCCGTAAAGGCGATACTGTCCGTGTACGTTTTATGAACATCAGCAACGGACTCCACCCAATGCACCTGCATGGCCACGACTTCAAAGTTGTTGCGGTAGACGGTTGGCCAGTTGTGAATCCGCAATTGCGGAATACAGTGCCCGTCGCTCCGGGCGAAATCCTGGACATTGAATTTGTGGCGGATAACCCGGGAATTTGGGCATTCCACTGTCACGAGCTGCACCATGCAGACCAAGGGATGATCACAGTCGTTCTTTATGAAGGATTTTCATTGCCGAAAGGATTCAATCCGCTCAACAGCATTCGGGAAGAGAATCCTCAAAAAGTGTCGTTAAATGCTGCTTTTAATCTTTCACGTTCTGGGGGAGAACAGATGAATACGGTTCAATGGACTGGACAAACAAAAACGTACACCTTTGTTGCAAGACCAACACAATGGGAAATCAAAAAGGGAATGACGACTGAGGCTTTCGCTTTTAACGGCACTGTGCCCGGTCCTGAAATTCGAGTGAACATAGGAGACAGCGTTCGTGTCACCGTGGTCAATAATTTATCGGACTCGACGAGCATTCACTGGCATGGTATCAACCGGATTGAATGGATACACGACGGAGTTGCACCAGTGACTCAGGCTGTGATTCCACCGGGCGGAAACCACGTCTATCCGTTCTTTGTAGACCGCGCTGGTTCATTCATGTATCATCCCCACTTTTTGCCCAACGAAGCATCGCAGGTGGATAAGGGAATGTATGGACCCATTATCGTCGAACCACAGCAAAAATCCTACACTAAAGAATATACAATGATGTTAGGCGGCTGGATCGTGAAGTAGCAAACAAGCAAAGAGGCGGGCACTAAAAATGAAATCATTATTCGAAGAAACCATTATGATACGAAGTATGCTCCGCACAATACGATTATGTTTACTTTGTATAATCGTCTTGTCCGGTTTACCCTTTTCGTTACAGGGACAGCAAAGAGAACAGCAGACAAATGACCATCCATTTCCCCACCCTGTGAATTCGGCAATGGGAATTTCAGACCCGGTTGGAAGTTTTAACATCCGCCTTAACGCGCTTCGCCAGCAGACAACTCTTGGCGCTGAAAATGATATCAGCGGACATATTGGCTACGGCATGTTTGAATGGGGCGGCATTCACTTGCGGAGTTTGGGAGTGAAGACTACGCCGTTCACCGAGGTTATCGGTATGGTTGAGTTATGGCGAGATGAATCCCGGACGCAGGGATTATCCTTTCTCGGAATTCTCGGTATTCCGACCGGCAGAAAAGCTAAAGATGAACACCATGGCATAGCATTTCTTGCAGGCATCGCCGGAAGAGTGAACACCTTTGGTATTCTTACGACCGATGCTATTGTGCATTATGACTTTACTGCAGGACATCTTATTGTGGAAAGCGGCAGTGTGATGCGCTTTATGCCGAACGTTTTCGGCGTTCTCGATATCAGCACAACCTTTGGGAACCTGCGCCCGAACATTTCACTTTTACCGGCATTAAAGATTTCCATTTTTCCTATGACTTATGTCGGTATTGGATACAGAGTTCCTGTAACAACTGCTCGGGATTTTACGAACCAGATTTATCTGCAGATTGAAATCGGATCACATTAAGGAAGAATATATGGAGATGTCAGACATCTTGTTTATAGAACCTGTAAGCATTGACGAAATTTGTTGTCTCGATTCATAAGATGTCAGACATCTTGATAAAAACATAGTTTTTGGAAGCAAGCAAATTTACGAACATCAAAACAGATGAAACAATCAACTCACGCTCTGGTACGTTGCATGTAATGGGCGGAGTTAAAAATAACACGCCGTAACAGTAATGTACAGTATTCATACACCAACACTATAGGAGAACAAACAAAATGAAATCGAAATTCTTTCCACAATCCCGACAAGTCGGGATTCTGCTTGCGTTCATTGGAATAGTAATGACAACGCAAACTTCCTGCATGGGAATGATGATGATGGGCGGACACGACAGCAATGATGAGCATGCTGCTGTAAAAGTAACAAAAGAAGTATTGAGCGGTGATTACACGCTTGCAGTTTCTATTGATCCGATGACAGTTGGAAAAGAAGGAACGATTACACTTTCGCTTCGTTCAAAAAGCGATGTACCGGAAAGCGTGAATGTGCATTATATGATTTCGAAATCTTCCGAAACTGGAAGTTCTTCCGGTCATGATCACAGCGGCAATTCAGCATCAAAAGACGAATTCAAAACCATTCATCAGAATATTATAATGACGAAGGGAACTTCAACGATTGCCTTTACTCCAACTGTTGAAGGGAGTTTTGTTCTGACTGTTGAAATTGAAAAATTGCCAAATTCAAATTCTTCTCTTTCAGTTGAAGTGAACTTCATGGCTCACGAAAAGAAAAGCGGTGGAATGATGGGAATGGGAGGGATGATGGGTATCTCATCAGAATACTGGTACCTCGGCGCGCTTGCAATGGCGGGAATGATGGTGGTGATGTGGACGGTGCGTGGTGGAATTTTTTAATTTTTCAGAAAACGCAACTAACTTTCTGATTCTAACAACAATCAACATAAGGAACGTTTTATGAAACATATTGTGGGTGGTTCCAAAAACTAATAAATCAATTGGTTTGAGAATTGGTGAGAGTGTTTCTTTATACGAAGCATGCTCCGCAAAAGTGAGCGATATTCATAAAGGGTAGTTCCAAAAACTATGTTTTTATCAAGATGTCTGACATCTCCCTGCGTATGCATGCTTCACATAATTTTAAGGTAGGAATTTTTGAGTTTTTGGAACCACCCTAAAGTACGAGCGTTGTCGTTCAATTGCTATTGTTCGTTATAAAAAAAATACAATCGTTACGCGATGCGAAACGACATTGACGGGCTGAACCGAAAGAAAGTCGTTGGGCACAAGCATAAAATCCGACGACGCAAGTGCACCGGTTGTGGTTCGCCAAACCCAGGAATTTTGTGATAATATTCCCCGCCCGGTAAGAAATTCAATATTGTATGCCAATTGCATATTCTCATAATGCAGGATCGCACCGCCGGTCAGCGTGATTTCCGTCCACTCGTTTTCGGGAGATGACTGACGCTCAAACCGGTTGATGTAATCTTTCATTTGGTACGCGTACGAATACGAATGCATTTCCGAACCGAACTGTACTCTCAACCATTCTTCAGGCTGCAACTGCAATCCCACGCGCACGATATGATTGTGAAAATCATAATTGTTCTCTCGTTCCCGTTCTCCTTTGTAGATCTTTCGTTCGCCGAATGTCCTGTCTTCCAGTGCTTCCACCCATGTGTCGGACGAGATCGGTTCATATACATACTCGACCGCGAAAAGTGTTGTGTGCATGTTCCAACTGGCGCCCGCTCCAAGATTAAACGCACGAGTGTATCCGGGATCGCGGGGAATGCCTGCCACAGGATAGTTCGGAAGTTTGGGAAGTTCTTTCCAATTTGCCGTGGCTGTTGCAGCAAGCTGTAATCGTTCCGAAAGCTGCCGGGTGTACACAAGCTGTGAAAAAATATTCTTGTTCTCGTCCTTATTCTCGATCACCGGAGACCATTCATAAGATGCACCGTGAGACGCCTCAAAGATATTTCTGCCGACAACCGCATCGAACTGCGATGAGGTGAACCTCGCTGAAATGCCCACGCGCATATCTCTCATCATTCCCGAAATGTTGACCGTTTGACTGCCGGGATATAAAAACTGAATTCCGTCGATCCCTTTCAACGGAACATAGTTGTATGATGCACCGATAAAAACATTCTCGGCAACAGCCGCTCCCAATGAAAACATCAACGGATAATTTTCCGCGTTGAATGACGAAGTATTCATCGGTGAACCGATCATTCCGTCGGAGAAGGATGAATGCAGCCGTTGATAATTTGCGGTAAGGATAAATGCATACTTCTCTTGTTTATAAAGAACACCCGACGATAACTGCGCATTGGACGCATTGCGATCCGTGCTGAACGTCGATCCGCCCCCATACACATTCCCGTCGTACGAAAATCCCCCTGTTTTTGCACTCTGCCACCTACTCCAACGGGGAAGAAAGAACACCATTCCTTGTTTTGCGTTCATCAGTCCGGCGGGATTGCGGAACGGTTCGTACAGTTCATCCCGCAGAGCAAATGTTATTCCGCCAAGACCGGCATTTGACGATGGAAGTTGAAACATTGAATTATCAGACAATACGGGATACGTTTTGACCTGAATAATTTGTGCGGCAATAAGAAACGGAATGCCTGCCGTGAGGGAAATCAGAAGTATTGGTCGTAATTTCATATCATCCTCCGAATTATGCGGGGTTATGACTGCCAATATACACCTTCTTCGGAGAATAGCAAGGAACAAATTGAATTGAGGGTTGTTCCAAAAACTATGTTTTTATCAAGATGTCTGACATCTATTAATCGAGACAACAAATTTCGTCAATGCTTACAGGTTCTATAAGCAAGATGTCTGACATCTCCATAATTTTAGAGGAGATATTTTTGAGTTTTTTGAACAACCCTTTAGTATTCTTTCATCAACGAAGCGGAAAATATCCGACTTCGCTGACGATTTGCTGACCTTCATCACTCAGCATCCAGTCAATATATTCCTTCATCGCGCCGGTCGGTTTGCTTTTCACATACATAAACAAAAATCGGGAGATAGGATATTGTCCCGATTTTACATTTTCCGCGCTCGGCAAATATGCGGTGGCATTCTCATCCGCTTTCACCGGCACTTCGCGGATTCCTTTTGCGTATGCAGAACCGCCATAGCCAATCCCATTGGGATCTTTGGAAACTGCATTGACAAGCGCGGCGGTGCCGGGCATATTCTGGGCGCTCGGCGCAAAATCTTCATCGTTAAGTACATCTTCTTTGAAGTACACATACGTACCGGAATTATTTTCGCGGCTGTACAGAATAATACGCGCATCGCTTCCGCCTATTTTTTTCCAGTTGGTGATCTTACCGATGTAAATATGGGTAGTTCCAAAAACTACAATTTTTGTTAGTTGTCATTCCAATATTTCTAAGATAAACGCATATTTGTAAACTCAAAAGTGAGTTTTTGGAACCACCCATATCTTTGATCTGCTGAACAGTCAATTCTTTGATCGGATTTTTTTCGTTCACATAAATTGCAATTCCATCTTTTGCCGCTTTAATTTCAACACCGGACGTGCCGTAGCGAAGTTTCAATTTTTGTTCCTCGCTTGGCTTCATCGGACGAGACGCGTTGCAAATATCCGTTGTGCCGTTGATGAGTGCGGCAATTCCCGTCCCTGATCCGCCGCCGGTTACTTGAATTGTTATATTCGGATTTTTTTTCATATACAATTCCGCCCAGCGTTGAGCAAGGATCACCATTGTGTCCGAACCTTTTACTGTGATGATGGCGCCTTCGGCGCCACCGGCAAACATTGAGAACGGAAAGGCAAACAGTAAAAATAATGCTATGTTTTTTTTCATTTGTATTTTTCTCCTCTTATATAAACTTGTCAAGTCTTAAAGACTTGACAAGTTTTATTGTTTGAATGAAACTCCCCGACGCAAACGTCGAGGAATTCTTTTGATTAAAATTTATACTGTATTCTCAACGTAAACACATCATCCTTCACATCGTCTTTAAATGGCGAAAGACTGTTTGTTGCTGCAACAGCAGAATTCACTTTCTGGTTGCTCACTACTTCATAATAGAATGTGAACTTTACATTTTCATCCCAATGGTACAACCAACCGAGACCGAGTGTACTGTATTTGATATCTCCAATCGCAAGATTTTTTCCTGCTACGCCAATGTCGTTTCCTTCAACGTCGGAATTCGGATCAAACACATCATATCGTAACAGCAATTGATGTTTTGTTCCGATATTCTGCAAAAGACTAATGTAGTAACCGTAAAATTTTCGTCGATAAAGAAATGTGTTTGCTGCTGCCGGATTATAAAAATTGTTTGATGCTGCCGTTCCCGGCTGCGAACCGAAATTATATTCTCCGCGAATGGAAATTCCGCCGAGTGACGGAATATCGTAGATCACTTGCACATCAACTCCAAGATATTGACGATCATAATTTGACCCGGCATTGGTCGGTGTTGAATCAACCGTAAATTGTTTTTGCGTTTCATTGAATGTGTAAATGAATTTTGAATTGCTTCGCACGCTTCCGTAATACATCGACACACCGCCGTCAATGGCAAAATTTTCTTCTTCAAAGTTATCTCAGTGTTAAATAATTGTTAACAAGTGGGTTTTGGCTAAACATTTTGGTACTGGTGCATTTTGGTTTATAATGTAGGGCGAGACTCCGTCTCGCCTGCCTGCCGCAGGCAGGCTTACAATCAATTTCAAAATGTACCACTACCAACATTTCGGTCGATTTGCTTTTCTCCCACCTGCTCCGTAGCTTTTGGATACTATTTGCGCATTCCAGAACAGTGCGTTATTCTTTACGATTTTAGGAGCGAACAATGGAAACGACCTTTTCTCCGCTGCAATCAATTGCATCCGGAACACGATCTTCAAACGGCACCCGCGTATTGATGAATTACATCAACGGACAATGGGTAGAATCGACCGGGAAGAATTTTTTACCCGTGATGAACCCGTCGCTCGGACAGCAGATCGCCTCGGTGCCTGTCTCCACTGCACACGATGTGAACAATGCTGTGCAAGCGGCGGAAAAAACATTCCCTGCATGGTCGGCAACACCGATCAAAGAACGAGCACAGGTTTTTTACCGTTACAAAGCGTTGATGGAGAAACATTTCCAGGCACTTGCCGCGCTTGTGCACGAAGAGAACGGAAAAACGATCGCCGAAGCTTCCGCCGAAATCGAAAAGTCGATCGAAGTGACAGAGTTCGCCTGCTCAATGCCGCAACTTGCTTCGGGAGAAATTTTGGAAGTGAGCAAAGGTGTTGAATGCCGGATCGACCGCCATCCGCTCGGTGTTGTTGCGTCCATTACACCGTTCAATTTCCCGAATATGGTTCCGAACTGGACGATTCCCAACGCACTCGTGCTTGGCAATACGATGATCTTGAAACCGTCGCAGCTTGTTCCGCTCAGCTCGATCAAGATTGCAGAATTATTGAAAGAAGCAGGATTACCGGACGGAGTGTTCAATGTCGTCCACGGCGCGCAGGAAACGGTTGAAGCGCTGTGCGATCATCCGGGAATTCAAGCGCTCACGTTCGTCGGTTCGACGAAGGTAGCAAAGATCGTGTACACTCGTGCAACATCGCATTTGAAACGTGCGCTCTGTTTAGGAGGCGCAAAAAATCATCTCATCGTTCTCCCCGATGCGAATGAAGAAATGGCGGCATCTAACATTGCCGCCTCGATGAGCGGTTGCGCGGGACAGCGTTGTATGGCGGCATCGGCAATGGTCGCCGTCGGCTCTGTCGATCACATCATTAAAAAATTGTGCGAGGAAGCCAGAAAGATCGTGCCGGGAAAAAATCTCGGTTCCGTTATTTCCAAAGAGGCGAAGGAACGGATCGAACGGTATATCACCGAAGCGGAACAGCAGGGCGCAAAAATTTTGGTGGATGGACGCGGTGCAAAAGTAGAAGGAAAAGAGAATGGCTATTACGTCGGACCGACGGTGATCGATTTTGTGAAACCCGAAATGAAGATTGCGCAGGAAGAGGTGTTCGGTCCCGTGTTGGCTATTATGCGCACGGAAACGATCGAAGAAGCGCTGAAGATCGAGAATGCAAATCCGTACGGCAATGCAGCATCGGTTTTTACACAAAGCGGCGCCGCAGCGCGTTATGTGATGGAACACGCCAGCGCGGGAATGATCGGCGTAAACATCGGCGTGCCGGTTCCCCGCGAACCTTTCTCGTTCGGCGGATGGAATGAATCAAAATTCGGCGCGTGTGATGTAACGGGAAAAAGTTCGATCGAGTTCTTCACCAAACCGAAAAAGACCACGACGAAGTGGAGTGCGGAAAGCAAAGTCAATTGGATGAGTTGAGGTTGGAGGCCTGGGGTTCGTGGTTTGTTGGTTCAGGTTTTGCGTTCTTTGCATCCCTCTGTTTCACGCTGTCTGTGTCCCGCTGCTTTCAAGCGGGATTTAGCGGGACAAGGTTCGGGTTTTGCCAAAGGCATCGAGACTGTGTAAAAAGTAAAAATTTGTTCTTTGTCAAAAGAGCATACTGTGTTGAAGATCGAATATTTTTTAGTACGGGAACAATATGGTCACCGTTACCCCTGTTGAAAGTGCAGAATCAGCTTTTGCGTGCCTACAATGTTCAAAACTCGTCTAATATTGTAAGCGGTGTTCATTAAAGCAATCTCACTATCAAC